>OJMI01000155.1_pt1 | contig 97382 bp, 98 predicted proteins | sample 1597131 | NCBI WGS metagenome assembly OJMI01 (sample SAMEA2452116, study PRJEB22498) | human gut metagenome | reverse complement strand
TGGCTAAATAATCCAAGAAGACCAATGGAAGCATCTGGAACAAGTGGACAAAAAGCATCTGTAAATGGTGTAATAAACTTTAGTGTTTTAGATGGTTGGTGGGCAGAAGGCTACAATCAAGAAAATGGATGGACAATCGGAACAAATGCAGAATTTACATCATATGAAGAACAAGATATTGCTGATAGTCAAAGTATGTATCGTACATTGGAAGAAAAAATAATACCAACATATTACGAAAAAGATGAAAATGGAATTTCAGAAAAATGGATGAAAATTATGAAAAATTCTATAACATCAACAGGCGGAAAATACAGTACTTCAAGAATGCTTGTGGATTATACAAATAATTTATATATTCCATTATGTAATTTAACCAAAAAATACTACGAAAATATTGATAATGTTGCGGAATTCAATTTGTGGAAAAAGAATTTATATACAAATTGGAAAGATATAAAAATTACACAAAAAAATAATTTAAATAATATTACAATGGATGCAGGAAATAATATTGATGTTAAATGTGAAGTTCAACTTCCAAACGTTGATGTAAGTAATGTTATGGCACAATGTTATTATGGTAAGATTTTGGATAATGGAATTGTTGAAAATGTAAGTATTATTCCAATGAAATTATCATCAAAAAATGAAGAAAATAAAACATATGAATATACTGCAAAAATAGAACTAAAAACAGGTGGAAATTATGGCTATACATTTAGAGTTATGCCAAAACATGAAATGTTGCTGGATTCAGAAAATTTAAATTTAGTAAAATGGATTACAGATTAAAATAGAGAAAAGCAGATATTTATATTATAGTATTTATATTATAGGAGGTTTGGAGAACTTTCTTCTAATATTAAAAAGTGAACATTATAATTGATGTTCACTTTTTATTCTTTTATTATTCCATTTTTAAAATCTAAATTAGCAAATGAGTTATTTTTAAATCCTAAAGAATATACATTAGTTGCAAAAATATCTTTGTTAAGCATAGTTTGCAGGCTAGTATTAGAATTATTATCAACAAACTTTTTAACAGAAGTAATTAATGGTTGATTTGGATTTTTATTCATAATTTTTGATATTAATTTTTTTCCATTATCATTAAAACCAAGAACTCTGATATATGGAGAATTAACCTCTTTAGAAAGTTTCATATCTTTTTTTGAAATGTCAAGAAGTGCATATAATAGAATTCTTTGAAGTCTAGTAATTGTATATCTTTTAGATTTTATTGTATTCAAAAGTTCAGTAAGAGTATTGCAAGAATTTACTGCTTTTTTTATTAAAAATTCTAATCCTTCAGATACATCTGGAAGATTTGCTATTTCTTTAATTGACATTTTTCTTAATACATAAATTATTTCTTTTTCAAAACAATTTAAATCAGGAATTATACAACCGGAATTTATGCAATCTGCTAAAATCGAATAAGATTTTTCAGGTATAACGGTTTTGATAGTATTGAAATTTTTATTTTTAATAAGTTCTCTAATTGCAGTTGCACTTGCAATTGAAGTATTAATTGAAATATCAGAACTCTTGTAATCTGCTACAGACCTTTTAATACAAATAGGTTTTATGGAACTTTTATATTTTTTTAAAGCCTTTAGATATTCAATTCCTAAAATATTATTTGGTGAAGATAGAATGTTTTTGTAATTATCAAAATTTGTATTAACATCTTCAAATTTTTTTATATATTCAAGCAGTGCATTTTCACGGGCCTTAGGAAAAGATAAACCAGTATCTAAGTAATTAGATAATATTTTTTTATACTCTTTTGGCTCATCATATAGAATATTAGCAAAATTATTTAAAATTTTGATATCTGATGTTTCAGAGCCAAAAGATAGAAAATCTATAATTCCTAAAGAATTCAATATTTTAATAGAGCCCTCTGCAAAGTTTTCACTACTTGAGATTGAATATAAAACAGGAAGTTCTATAATTAAATCAACACCATTTTGTAATGCCATTTCAGTTTTTTTCCATTTATCTATAATTGAAGTTGAGCCACGTTGTGTAAAATTACCACTTATTATTGCAACAGTATATTTTGCACCAGTTGCTTTCTTGGACTCTTTTAAGTGATATAAATGACCATTATGAAATGGATTGTATTCTGCAATTATTCCTAAAACTGTGCTCAAATTAACACCTTCTTTCAAAAAATATTAAAATACTTGTTATTTTTAAACTATATTGATATAATAACATAAAATAAAAGAAAATACAAGGAAGGTAAGCATATGGAAAAAGTAATTATATATACAGATGGTGCCTGTTCAGGCAATCCGGGCCCTGGAGGATGGGGTGCAGTTTTAATGTACAAAGGTACAAAAAAGGAAATATCAGGAGCAAAGAATAATACAACAAATAATGTCATGGAACTTACTGCGGCATTAGAAGGACTAAAAATGTTGAAATTTCCGTGTGAGGTTGAATTATACAGTGATAGTGCATATTTGGTAAATGGATTTTCACAGGGGTGGATTTATAATTGGCAAAAGAATAATTGGCAAACGTCAAATAAGGAACCAGTAAAGAATAAAGAGATTTGGCAGGAAATATATAAAATGACTCAAACACATAAAGTAAAATTCATTAAAGTAAAAGGACATGCGGATAATGAATTTAATAATAGATGTGACGAACTTGCAAGAAATGCAATAAAGACACTATAATTTTACAAATATTACAATTATATTACATTTGGAAATAATATTGCAAAATTAAATACTTTACATTATAATAAAAGTAATTATGAAATACGTAGGGGGATAAAGATGGAAACATTTGCGGATTACCTTTTAGGCGAACAAGATTTAATAAATAAAATGGACATTCTAAACAAGTTACAAAGAATGCTAAGAGAAAAAAGAGGAATATCAATATTTTTTAACAATACAGTTATATTCAAAACAGAAATTGCAAGAATGTTTTTAGAATATACAGATGTTGGAAAAGAAGTAGATTCAAATTTGGTATTAACTGCATGCCTTTTATGTAACTGCAAAAAAATAGATGGACCACAAAGTTTGGAAAGTTTACATAGTTATGCAAAAAAAGGAGCAGAATTTTTATCAACATTAGGGTTTGATAACAGATTTTGTAAAATATGTGAAGAAGTAAATAGATATAGTGGAAGTGAACCTAGAGAACCAGAAAGTGATATTTTAGAATTGGTTGATAATTTTGGAGGGATGATGCTAGATAGACCAGAAAGAGCAGGTTTTACTCCAGAAAAAGCAATTATGCAATTAGAATTGGAAACTTTTAAAGCACATAAAAATAGATATTTTGAACAATTCAAAGAGTTTGTAACAATGATGCAGGAGGTAGAAGTATAATGAATATGAGTGGAAAAGTTGGGGCCGTAAAAATGCAACCATTGTATGCATTAAAAAGAGTAGCAGAAGAATATTCAATGTCAACAGTAATAGGTGGAGGCATTTTGAAAAGATTTGAAACTATAATTAATGAAAAGGTCAAAGAAGTAAAAACACAAGAACAAGTTGTAGAGGAGGTTTCTGATAATAAGGCAATGTTTGGTGAAGACGTATTAAAAGATTTATTAGGAGATGAAATAAAAAATAAATCAAATAATAATGTGGAAAAACAAAATATTTCAAATGTTAAAGATGAAAATGAAACATATATTATAGAGGAAGAAGAGGAAATATTAAGATAATTCTAATTTGTCAGACGGCTTTAAAAGTCGTCTAAATTTTTAGAGATATTAGTAGAAGTAACATTAAAACGTTAATTTTTAAATGCAAAATATAATAAACAAAGGAAAGAGGAACAAAAAATGTATGAAGTATTTGCAGACTTACATGTACACATAGGAAGATCAGAAAATGGAAAACCAATAAAAATAACAGCAGCAAGAAGTCTTAATTTTGCAAACATAGCAAAAGAATGTGCAGAAAGAAAAGGAATAAACATAGTAGGAATAATAGACTGTGCATCACCATATGTAATAGAAGACATAGAAAACTTCTTAAAAACAGGAGACGCATATGAATTAAAAGACGGAGGAATTATTTACAAAGACAAAGTATGTATACTTTTAGGAAGTGAAGTAGAAACATCAGAAAAAGGCAGAAACGGAAAATGTGGAGCAGCCCATAATGTATGTTTCTTCCCACATTTAAAAGACATAAAAGGCTTTTCAAATGAGATGAGCCATCATATAAAAAACATAACATTAAGTACACAAAGGTCAAACGTATCAGGATATGAACTAATAGACATTGTTGAAAAATATAATGGAATATTAATACCTGCACACATATTTACACCATTCAAAAGTTATTATGGAAACTGTACAGACAGACTAGAAAATATATTCAAAGAAAAATATGATAAAATATTTGCAGTTGAATTGGGACTAAGTTCAGATACATTTTTGGCAGACGAGATATCAGAATTGGAAAATAAAACATTTGTAACAAATTCTGATGCACATTCATTACCAAAAATTGCCAGAGAATACAACAAAATGCAAGTAGAAGATATATCATTTAAAGAAGTTGTAAAAGCACTAAAAAATGAGGATGGAAGAAAAATAATTGCAAATTATGGATTAGACCCTAAACTTGGAAAATACCATAGAACATATTGTGATAACTGCAATCAAACAATAGAAACAAAAGAACCTGTAGAAGTTTGTCCATATTGTGGAAGCAACAAAGTAACTTTTGGTGTTTTTGATAGAATAGAATTAATCAAAGACAAAAAAGAAACTAAGAGCCCAGAAAATAGACCACCATATATTTATCAAGTTCCACTAGGATTCATACCAGGTGTTGGTGGAAAAACAATAGAAAAATTATTAGACAATTTTGAAACTGAGATGAATATATTACATAAATTATCAAAAGATGATATAGAAGCAGTTGTAGGTGAAAAAGTTGCAAACTCAATAGAAAAAGCAAGAACAGGAAATGCAAAAGTTCAATCTGGTGGTGGAGGAAACTACGGAAAAATTTTATAAAAAATCTAAGTTTCTAATAGTAAGAATTCACTATATATAATAGTTCTAAAAATCTCTTTATCGAATACACATTATGTATAAATGTGAAAAAGATAAGGAGATTTTTTATGAAAAGAAACAAACGATTAAAAATTTGGGATACAATAGTAAACCATGTAATAAATAACAAAAAAGAATATATATTAGTAACTCTACTATTTTTAGTTGGAATTTTTTTGGGAGTAATGTTTATAAACAATAGTAAAGAAACACAATTAACAGAAATAACAAACTATATGCAACAATTTATAGAAAAACTAAAAAACACTCAAAATTTAGAAACATCAACATTGTTAAAAACAACAATAATGCAGAATATAGTACTTGCAATAACATTATGGTTTTTTGGAACAACAGTTATAGGAATACCAATAGTATTTGGAATAATAATGTATAAAGGATTTTGCTTAGGGTATACAATAGCAACAGTAATTGCAACATTAGGAACTGGAAAAGGAATAATATTTATATTGATAGCACTAATATTGCAAAATATAATACTGATTCCAGCAATATTAGCAATAGGAGTAAGTGGATTTAAATTATATAAATCAATAGTAAAAGATAGGAATAAAGAAAATATAAAAGTGGAAGTACTTAGACACACAATATTTTCAGTGATTATGTTATGCTTTTTATGTATCTCTGCAATGGTAGAGATATTAATATCAACAAATATTTTGAAAAATTTTATTAAATATTTTTAAAAATCTATTTACTTTTTTGCAATTGTTTGATATAACATATAAAGAATTTATGTAAATAAAATATTTTGAATATAGGGGTAGGGAAAAATGGAAAAACAATTAAAACTTTTTTTTGAATTTTTAGAAAATGACAAAAAATTATCAAACAACACATTACAATCATACAAAAGAGACTTAAAACAATTCAGAAGATATATAGAAGGATGCGAAGTAGCATATAATAAAGTTGATGAAGAAGTCATGCACAACTATATTGAATATTTAGAGGAATTAGGCAAAAAACCTTCAACTATTTCAAGATGTATCGCTTCAATAAGATCTTTTTATCAATATGTATTAAAAAAAGGAAAAGTAAAAAAAGATCCAACAAAAAACATACAATCACCAAAAGTAGAGAAAAAAGCACCATGTGTGTTAACATCTAAAGAAGTAGAATTATTACTAGAACAACCAAAAGACATAGACTTAAAAGGAATAAGAGATAAGGCAATGCTAGAATTTGCATATGCAACAGGAATGAGAGTTACAGAAATTATATCATTAGATATAGATGACATCGATTTTAAAGAAGGTTTTGTAAACTGTAGAAAAGCAAATAAACAAAGAATAATACCATTAGGAAAAATGTCATTAAAAGCATTAAAAGAATATACAGACCATGCAAGAGAAATACTATTAAAAGATGATAACGAAAAAGCATTATTCGTAAATGTTAATGGACAAAGATTAACAAGACAAGGTTTTTGGAAAATTATAAAATATTATAAAGAACAAGCACATATAGCAAAAGACATAACACCACATGTTTTAAGACATTCATTTGCAACACATTTATTACAAAATGGTGCAGACTTAAAATCAATCCAAACAATGCTTGGACATTCAGATATATCATCAACACAAGTATATATGCAATTTCAAGATGATGGAATAAAAGATATTTATAAAAAAGCTCATCCAAGAGCGTAAAAATGTAATAGGTTGAAGAGTAGTCAATAAAAATTTTGGCTGCTTTCCAACCAAATTTGTGCATTAGGAGGGAAAAACAATGATTAAATTAACATTAAAAGATGGTTCAATAAAAGAAGTTGAACAAGGAAGCACAATATATGAAGTAGCAAAACAAATAAGTGAAGGACTAGCAAGAGTAGCAACTTGCGGAATAGTAAACGGAGAAGTAAAAGACCTAAGATATGAATTACAAGAAGACTGTAACTTAAGCATAGAAACATTTGATAGCAGTCTAGACGGAAAAAAAGCATATTGGCATACAACATCACACATAATGGCACAAGCAGTACAAAGACTATTTCCAAATGTAAAATTTGCAATAGGACCAAGTATTGAAAATGGATTTTACTATGATTTTGATGTAGAAAAACCATTTACAGACGAAGACAAAGCAAAAATAGAAGCAGAAATGAAAAAAATCATTAAAGAAGATATAGAAATAGAAAGATTTTCTTTACCAAAACAAGAAGCGTTAAAATTAATGGACGGACAACCTTATAAACAAGAATTAATAAATGATTTAGCAAATGGAGAGGAAATTAGTTTCTATAAACAAGGTGATTTTACAGACTTATGTGCAGGACCACATTTAATGAAAACAGGAAAAGTAAAAGCAGTTAAAATATTATCATCATCAGGTGCATACTGGAGAGGTGACGAGCATAATAAAATGTTACAAAGAATTTATGCAATATCATTCCCAAAAGCAAGCCAAGTTGACGAATACATGCAAAAACTGGAAGAAGCAAGACAACGTGACCACAGAAAAATAGGAAAAGACCTAGAATTATTTATGACAAGCCCATTAGTTGGTTCAGGACTTCCTATGTATTTACCAAATGGTGCAACAGTAAGAAGATTATTAGAAAGATATATTCAAGATAAAGAAGTAGAAATGGGATATCAACATGTATATACACCATCACTTGCAAATACAGAATTATACAAAGTTTCAGGACACTGGGACCACTACAAAGAAGATATGTTTCCTGTTATGAAAATGGATAATGAAGAAATGGTATTAAGACCAATGAACTGCCCACATCACATGTTAATATACAAAAATAAAATGCATTCATATAGAGATTTACCAATAAGAATTGGAGAATTAGCACATGATTTTAGATATGAAGATAGTGGAAGTGTTTGCGGTTTAGAGAGAGTTCGTGAAATGTGTCAAAATGATGCGCATTTATTTGTAAGACCAGACCAAATTAAAGATGAAGTTGGAAAAGTTGTACAATTAATCTTAGCAGTTTACAAAGATTTTGGATTTAAAGATTATGAATTTAGATTATCATTAAGAGATAAAAAAGATACACACAAATATTTTGATGATGATGAAATGTGGGAAAAAGCAGAAGGACAATTAAGAGAAATCTTGACTGAATTAGGAATAAACTTTTACGAAGCAGAAGGAGAAGCAGCATTCTATGGACCAAAACTAGATGTTCAATTAAAATCAGCAGTTGGACATGATGTAACAGTATCAACTTGTCAATTAGACTTCTTATTACCAGAAAGATTTAAGCTAGAATATATTGGGGAAGATGGAGAAAAACATAGACCAGTTGTTATCCACAGAGCAATTTTAGGTACATTTGACAGATTTATGTGCTTCTTAATTGAAGAAACAAAAGGTGCATTCCCATTATGGCTTTCACCAACACAAGTAAAAATATTACCAATTACAGATGCACAACATGATTACGCTAAATCAATTGAAGAAAAATTACACAAAGCCGGAATTCGAGTTGTTTTAGATGACAGAAATGAAAAAGTTGGATATAAAATCCGTGAAGCCCAACTTGAAAAAGTTCCATATATGTTAGTTGTTGGGGCAAAAGAAGTTGAAGAAAATACAGTTTCTGTTCGTTCAAGAGAAAGTGCAGAAAATGAAACTATTGATACTGATACATTTGTAGCAAGAATAAAAGAAGAAGTTGAAAATAAAATAAAATAATTTTTAAAGAATAGTGAAGATTTATATTTTTGCTATTCTTTTAACATTTTAACAAACACTTGACAAAAAATAAAAAATACATAATAATATACAATATAAGAGAAAAACGGATGGTAAAAAAATGAAAAAGAAAAGCAAAATAATCAAAAATGCAATAATATTTATATTGCTAATAATATTAACATTTTATATAATACTAAAAGATCAAAACATAGGAGAAATGTTTCAAATATTAGGAACAGTAAAATTGCAATACATATTAATAGCAGTATTATGTATGTGTATATATGTATTAGGAGAATCAATAAATATAGGAAGGACACTAAAAGCACTAAACGAAAAAACAACATTTTTTCAAAACATAAAATATGCATTAATCGGCTTTTTCTTCAGTGGGATAACACCTGCAGCAAGTGGTGGGCAACCAATGCAAATATATTATATGTATAAAGACAAAATATCAGTAGCAAATTCAACACTTTCTTTATTAATAAACTTAAGCAGTATGCAGGTAGTAACGATATCTTTAGCACTAATAAGTGTAGTAGTAAACCATAGCATTATGAATACTGCACTAATATGTTTTTTTGTAATTGGAATATTATTAAATGCAAGTGCACTAACTTTATTAATAATAGCAATATTTCATAAAAAATTATTACAGAAATTAATCAATTTTGTTGTAAAAATAATGAAAAAAATAAAGATAAAAAATGTAGATAAAAAACAAGAAAAAATAGAGAATGAATTAAACAAATATCAAGCAAGCAGTGATTATATAAAAGAACACAAGTTGGTAATGTTAAAAACAATATTTACAACATATATTCAATTTTTGGCATATTATAGTGTGTCATATTGGGTTTATCGTTCATTTGGTCTAAATGAGTATAATATATTAAAAATAATAAGCATACAATCAGTACTATATGGAACAGTTTCTGGAATACCATCACCAGGAGCAGTTGGAGTAACTGAAGGTGGATTTATTGAAATATTTAAAACAGTATTTCCAAAAAACAGCATAAATGGAGCGATGATATTAAACAGGGGAATCAATTTCTATTTACTAATAGTTATAAGTGCAGTAATTACAATGACTAATGCAATTAAATTCCAAAAAATGGAAGAAAAAAATACTGAAAATAACGAAGAAATAAGTTGAAAAAAATAAAAAAATAATATATAATGTTGGAGATTTTAAAATATAGGGGAAAAATTATGAATATACTTTTATGTGGAAATGGAAAAGTATTTGATGGAGCACTAACAGAGCTAATATCAATTACAAATAAAACAAAAGAAGCTATAACGGCATATATATTCACAATGGATTTATCAAGAATAAAACCAGAATATACATCAATAAAAGACGAACAAATTGAATTTTTAAATGAAGTAGTAAAAACAAAAAATTCAAAAAACCAAGTAATAAAAGTAGATATAACAGATATTTATGAAAAAGAATTTGGACATTGCAAAAATGAAGACGCATATTGTACACCATATACCTTGTTAAGGCTATTAGCGGATTTGGTTCCAGATATGCCAGACAAATTGTTATATCTAGACATTGATATGATGGCAAATGGAGATATATCAGAATTATATAATACAGACATAACAGAATATGAATATGCAGCGGTAAAAGAAAAATATGGCTCAGTATTTATATGGCCAGACTATATAAATGCTGGAATGCTTTTATTAAATATGAAAAAAATAAAAGAAACAGGCTTGTTGGAAAAATCAAGAGAATTAATAAAAAATAGAAAATTATTATTTGCAGACCAAAGCGCAATATATTACTCAACAACAAAAAAATTATTATTACCACGTATATATAATGAACAATCAAAATTTAATAAAGAAGACACTGTAATATGTCATTTTTGTAAAAGATTATTATGGAAGCCATATCCACATACAGAAAACTTTAAACAATGGCAAATAGAGGAAGTTCATAAAATTTTAAAATGCTATGCATTTGATAAAGACTTAGAAGAATATATAGAATTAAAAAAACAATATGAAAGTAGAAAAGGAGAAAAAATAAATGAATAAAGAAATACCAGTATTTTTTGCAGTAGATAATGGATATATACCATTCTTATCAGTTGCATTAAGATCATTAATAGACAATACATCAAGAGAAAATATATATGCAATAAAAATACTATATACAAATGTAACAGAAGAAAATAAAATAAAAATAAAGAAATATGAAACAGAAAATATAAGCATTGAATTTGTTGATTTAAATAAACAATTAGAAGAAATAAAAGAAAAATTATATACTCGCAATTATTTTTCAAATACAACATATTACAGATTATTTATACCAGAACTATACCCAGAATATGACAAAGCTGTATATATAGACAGTGACACAGTATGCTTATCAGATATAGCAGAATTATATAATACTGATATGGGAGACAACTTAATAGCAGGAATACCAGATGGCGTAATTCAAGCAATTGATATATTTAAAGATTATGTTGAAAGAGTGGTAGGGGTTGCAGATTACAACAATTATTTTAATGCAGGTGTAATAGTAATGAATTTAAAAGAATTAAGAGACTACAAATTCGAAGAAAAATTCATATATATGTTAGAAAAAATAAAATTTGAAGTTGCTCAAGATCAAGACTATTTAAATAGATTGTGTAAAGGAAGAGTTAAGATATTAGACTATTCTTGGAATAGAATGCCAGTAATGGGAAAAACAGAAGAAAAAATAAATTTAATACATTATAACTTAGGTGCAAAACCATGGTATTTTGACAATGTAGTATATCAAGAATATTTTTGGGAATATGCAAAAAAGACAGAATTTTATAATGAAATAAAAGAACTAGGAACTAAATATACAGATGAAGATAAAGAAAGAGATGACTCTAACAGTTTAAAACTTATGGAATTAGCAAAAAAAGAAACAGAATGCGTTGGAGATGATAGAATAAATAGGAGATAGTTTAATGAAAACAAGAGGAAAAATATTAGTCAAAATAAGGAAAAATAAACAAGAAAACATTCAGGAACCAATAGAAAAATCTCAATATAGACAAGAAGTCTTAAAGAAAATTGAACAACTTGAAAAAGAAGGAAAGTTTGATATTGATGTAGAAGACGATCCACCTACAATAGTTTTAACGCCTGAAAATGTTGATTATCTTAGAAAAAAAATGACTAGTAAATTAAAAAGAATATTTGCAAATGAAGTTGGAGAAAGGTTTTTAGATAATCTTTTAAAAAACAATAAATTAATAATAAAAGAAGTAAAAGGTATAGAAAATCTAAATAAAATTTCAACAGGTGCGATGGTTACATGTAATCACTTTAATCCTTTTGACTGTTTTACTGTAGAAAAAGTATTCAGAATGTCAGGAAAGATTGAAGAAAAAAGATTGTATAAAGTAATAAGAGAGGGAAATTACACAAATTTCCCTGGATTATACGGCTTCTTTTTTAGAAACTGTGATACATTACCATTAAGTTCAAACAAAAGAACAATGGTACAATTTATGAAAGCAGTAGATACTTTGTTACAAAAAGGAGATTTTATATTAATTTATCCTGAACAAAGTATGTGGTGGAATTATAAAAAACCAAAGCCATTGAAACATGGAGCATTTAAAATGGCTGCAAGAAATAATGTGCCAGTTATACCAATATTTATAACAATGGAAGATAGTGATAAAATTGATGGAGAGGGATTCCCAATCCAAGAATATACTGTAAATATTGCAGAACCTATTTTTCCAGATGCAAATTTATCACAAAGAGAAAATACGGAAATGATGCTTAATAAAAATTTTGAGGCTTGGAAAGAAATATATGAAGATTTTTACGGAATTCCACTAGAATATACAACTGAATGTGATAAAGAAAATGTAAATGTTTAAAAATAAAAAAATTGAAAAATACTAATTACAAAAGGGTGTGGTTTTTATTATATCATGCCCTTATTAGATTATAAAAATGTTTATATAAATTTACATTAGAATATTATGATAGATAGTTGTGAAAGGAAACAAAATGAAAGAACAAAAAATAATATATTATAAAGATGAACTAAATGACGAATTTTCAGGAGCAGAAATAACACCTAGAAAAATAGATGAAAATTATAAATATATTCATAAAAATGTAATATGGAATGTAACATCATTTATATTACAGAATATATTAAGTCTGCCAATAAAATACTTATATTCACATTTAAAATTAAAAATCAAATATGTTGGTAAAGAAAAATATAAACCATATAAAAAACAAGGATATTTTATATATGGAAATCATACACAAGTATTTGCAGACACCTTTATAACAAGTAATGGAAACTATCCAAAAAGAAATTATTTTATAGTGAATCCAGAAAATGTATCTATGAAATTCTTAGGGAATGTTGTAGAAATGCTAGGAGCAATTCCAATACCAGATAATAAAGAAGCAATGAAAAATTTTTTGGATACAATAAAATTAAGAATAAAAAAGGAAAATAGCATAACAATATTTCCAGAAGCACATATTTGGCCATATTATACAAAAATAAGACCATTTAAAAATGTATCATTTAAATATCCTGTTCAATTAGATGTACCTGCATTTTGCGTAACAAATACTTATCAAAGTTGCGGGAAAAATAATGATAAAGTTCGTTTAGTTTCTTATATAGATGGTCCATTTTTTCCAGATGAATGCTGTAATAGCATGAAAGAAAAACAACAAAATTTGAGAGATAAAATTTATAATCAAATGGTGGAAAGAAGCAAAATGAGCAATGTGGAAGTTATTAAGTATGTAAAAAAATAGTTCTTTAAAATCATAAAAAAGAGTAATGGTATAAAAATATAAAAAATTCAAACCTCTCCCATCTAAAAAGAGTAACGAAAAATAAATTTTTCGACTCTTTTTGACGGTCCCCACGACGGTTTGCTTTTTTATATTTTTATACCATTACTCTTTTTATAGTATTTACAAAAATTTTTGACACTACAAGAATCACATTTTGGTTTTCTAGCAACACAGGTATTTCTACCATGCCAAACAAATAAATGATTAATATCCTTCAAATACTCTTTTGGAAAAATTTTAAGTAAATCTAGTTCAATTTTAACAGGGTCAGACTCATTAGAAAGACCAATTAAATTAGAAACTCTTTTAGCATGAGTATCAACTGCAATGCCTTGAGGTTTATTAAAGGCTTCAAGCATAACAACATTTGCAGACTTTCTACCAACACCTGCTAAAGATTGTAAATCTTCCATATTATCTGGAACTTTACCTTCAAAATTTTCAAGAATTTGTTTTGCACAAAGTTTTATATTTTTTGCTTTATTTTTGTAAAAACCACAAGGGTGTATAATTTTTTCTAATTCATTAATATCTATATTGGCAAAATCCTGAATTGTTTTGCATCTCTTAAAAAGAGTAGGTGTGGTTTTATTTACTCTTTCGTCTGTGCATTGTGCGGAAAGCATTACTGCAATGACCATTTGAAATGGTGTTTCAAAATCTAAACTACAAGTGGCATCAGGATATGTTTTTTTTAATATTTCTACAAATTTTATGGCGTCTGTTTTTTTCATAAATTTGGTTTCCTCCTATTAATACATTTAAATTTGAATAATAATTCATAAATTATGAATTATTAATATGAAATTAATGATTTATTTATTTTTTGTTGCCCCATTCTAAAAATTCTAACAAAAGTTTAACAACTTTTGAGAATTTTTGAACGGTCCCCCCGAATCACTTCAAAATAAATAAATGATTAATTTTATATATGAATAATAACAATTTTTAAATTATCAAAGTATAAATATATTATAATGGGAAAATTAAAAAAATTCAATACATAAAATTTAGAAATAAACATAATAAGGAACAATAAAACTCAAAAATTAATATAATATATAAAAACTAGGAGGTAATAATATGTTTTGTGCATTAAAGAAAACTATAGGTGTTGTACTAATTGGAATTGGACTTGGCATTTTACTTGTATTGTTGCTTCCACTTACAGGTTGGCTATTTATAATAGGAGTTGCACTTGCTTGTGTTGGCTTGATGTGGCTTGCTTGTTAAATAAAGGAGGGAGTTACATATGACTATAGTTGTAAAAAAAGTTCCAAAGTGTTTACGTGGATTTGTAAAATTCATTTTTGGAATTAAAGATTAAAAACAAAAAGGACAGTGAAAGGAAGTCTTATGTGTTTATTAAATTTTTTTGAAAGAAGTATCACTAATATGAAAAAAAAGAGCGTTTTGTTATGCTCTTTTAATTTTTCCATCTTTTAAACATTTTGCGCAAACGTGAACTCTTTTTGTTTCACCGTTTTCCATTATAGCTTTAACACTTCTTAAATTTGGTTTCCAAGTTCTTGGACTTCTTTTACTTATATGTGAACGAGTTATGCTAAGCTTATTTCCATTACTTTGTGATTTACCACAAACTGCACATTTAGCCATTATCTTTGCACCTCCTAATTTTTAATTAACTGACTGACAATAAGTTTATCATAAAAAAATAAAAAAAACAAGTATTTTTTGAAAAAAACCTTGCAAATTAGGAAAAATATGATATAATAAGAAAGCGATTGATTGTACAAAGGTTGCAATTAAAGCGTTACAACAAAATATGAAAATTATAAATTTTTTATAAAATTTATAAAACAAAAAAGAAAGGATTGAAAAAAACAATGAAATGTAAAGTTGAAAAAACAGAAAACGCAAATGAAGTAAAATTAGAATTAACAATAGAAGCACAAAAATTTGAAGAAGCAATAAAAAAAGTATACTTCCAAAGTGCTAAATACTTCAATATTCCTGGATTCAGAAAAGGTAAGGCTCCAATGAATATTGTAGAAAAATATTATGGAAAAGAAATCTTCTACGAAGATGCATTCAACCAAGTAGTACCAGCAGAATTAGAAGAAGCATTAAAGGAAAACAATATCGAAGCAGTTAGCAGACCTGAAATTGATGTTACACAAATTGAAAAAGGAAAAGATTTAATATTTACTGCAGTTTTCCAAACAAAACCAGAAGCTGAACTTGGAAAATATAAAGGTATAGAAATACCAAAAATAGAGTATACTGTATCAGACGAGGATATCAACCATGAATTAGGACATATGCAAGAACACAATTCAAGATTAATATCAATAGAAGATAGACCAGTAGAAAAAGGTGATATAGCAGTAATTGATTTTGAAGGATTTGTAGATGGAGTAGCATTTGAAGGTGGAAAAGCTGAAGGTCACGAATTAGAAATAGGAAGCAACACATTTATCCCAGGATTTGAAGACCAAATAATTGGAATGAAAATTGATGAAGAAAGAGATATAAAAGTTAAATTCCCAGAAGAATACTTCTCAAAAGACTTAGCTGGAAAAGATGCAACATTTAAAGTAAAAGTTCATGAAATCAAAAAGAAAGAATTACCAGAATTAGATGACGAATTCGCAAAAGATGTTAGTGAATTTGATACATTAGAAGAATTAAAGAAAAGCATCAAAGACAGATTAGAAAAAGATAATGAACAAAAACAAAAATATGAAACAGAAGATGCTGTTATAAAAGCAGTATGCGAAAATGTAAAAGTTGATATTCCATCTGGAATGATAGAAACAGAAACAGAAGATATGTTAAGAAATATTGAAACAAAACTTTCTTACCAAGGATTAAAACTTGAACAATATCTTCAAATGATGGGTAAAACAGCTGAAGAAGTTAAAAAAGAATATGAACCTCAAGCAATAGAAGCTATAAAATCAAGATTAATGTTAGAAGCAGTTATAAAAGCAGAAAAAATTGAAGCAACAGAAGACGAGATAGTTGAAAAAATGAAAGAAATGGCTAAAAACTATGGAAAATCAGATGATAAAGAATTTATGGAAAATGAAAATGTTAGAAAATACATAAAAAGTGGATTAGAATCTGAAAAGGCTTTAGAATTTTTAGTTAAAAATGCAAAAATGAAAAAATAAATAATGAAAGGTTGGGGTGAAAAAAACAAATATTTTCATGCCAACTTTTTGTGTTTTAAAGGAGGAAAAGTTATGTTTGAAAAAGATAGTTTAGTACCTTATGTAGTTGAACAAACAAGTAAAGGAGAAAGATCATACGATATATTCTCAAGATTATTAAAAGACAGAATTATATTTTTAGGAGAAGATGTAAATCCTACATCAGCAAGTCTAGTAATAGCACAATTGTTATTTCTAGAATCTGAAGATCCAGATAAAGAGATTTTTCTTTATATAAACTCACCAGGAGGATCAATAACAGATGGTATGGGAATTGTAGACACAATGAATTACATCAAATGCCCAGTAACAACAATATGTGTAGGTTTAGCAGCAAGTTTTGGAGCAGTTCTTTTAGCAAATGGAGAAAAAGGAAAAAGATTTGCAACACCAAACTCTGAAATATTAATACATCAACCATTAATAGGTGGTCAAGGTGGAGGAATTTCAGGTCAAGCAACTGAAATCAAAATTCACGCAGATCACATGATAAGAACAAGGGAAAAATTAAATAAATTATTAAGTGAAAAAACAGGGCAACCAATTGAACAAATCGAAAAGGATACTGAAAGAGATCACTACATGTCAGCACAAGAAGCTTTAGAATATGGTTTGATTGATGGTATTATGGATAAAAGAATTTAATAAAGGGTAAAGATGGAGGAAAATTATGGCTAGAAATGATGTACCAAAAAATGTAAGATGTTCATTTTGTGGCAAATCACAAGATAGTGTAAAAAAAATAGTTGCTGGACCAGGTGTGTATATTTGTGATGAATGTGTAGATTTATGCACAAGCATAATAGATGCAGAATGCTATGAAGATGAAGATGTAGGATACACATTAAATGAACTAGATAAAATACCTAGTCCAAAAGAAATAAAGAAAATTTTGGATGACTATGTAATTGGTCAAGAAGAAGCAAAGAAGACTTTATCAGTAGCAGTTTATAATCATTATAAAAGAATAGCTCACGAAGAAAGTGAGAAAAAAGATGATGTGGAAATACAAAAAAGTAACATTTTACTTTTAGGACCAACAGGATGTGGAAAAACATTACTTGCTAGAACACTTGCAAAAATATTAAATGTGCCATTTGCAATAGCTGATGCAACAACACTTACAGAAGCAGGATATGTTGGAGAAGACGTTGAAAATATCTTATTAAAACTTATTCAAGCAGCAGATGGAGATATCCAAAAAGCAGAAAAAGGTATAGTGTATATAGATGAAATTGATAAAATAACAAGAAAATCAGAAAATTTATCAATTACAAGAGATGTTAGTGGTGAGGGTGTACAACAAGCATTATTAAAAATTGTTGAAGGCACGATTGCATCAGTACCACCTCAAGGAGGAAGAAAACATCCAAATCAAGAAATGATACAAATAAATACAGAAAACATCTTATTTATTTGTGGGGGAGCTTTTGAAGGACTAGAAAATATTATAAAGGATAGAACTGGTAAAAAGAGTATAGGATTTGGAACAAAAATCGAAAGTGCAAAAGAAATCAATAAATATGAAGTGTTCCAAGAAATGTTACCAGAAGATTTATTAAAATATGGTTTAATTCCGGAATTTATAGGAAGATTACCAATTATTGCAACACTTAAAGACTTGGATAAAGATGCCTTAATAAAAATAGCAACAGAGCCAAAAAATGCATTGGTAAAACAATATCAAAAATTATTAGAAATGGATGATGTAGAACTAGAATTCAGACAAGATGCATTAGAAGCAATTGTTGATAAGGCAATTGAAAGAAAAACAGGCGCTAGAGGTTTACGTTCAATTATTGAAGAAATAATGAGAGATATTATGTTTGATGTTCCATCAACACCAGACATTGCAAAATGTATAATAACTAAGGAAACAGTTTTAGATAAAAAGGCACCGGAACTTATTATAAGAGAAAAAACAGAGGAACAACAAAAAAATAAAAAAGATAGACATATTCCTCAAAATAGTAAGGAAACGGCATAATATATAGAAAAAAGGCAGATTTTAGTCATCTGCCTTTTTTAGGCGCTATATATAGTACCTGTTAGAGGAATTATTCATAAATCCGATTGCCAATTGCTCTTAGATTTTGATAGTTTGCTCTGCTATCTGTAGGTAAAGCATCAATATTTTCTAAAAAAACATTAAGTGCTATCATTGCATCATAAGCAGAATCAAATTCGGTACTTAAAAGAACATCTTTTGTCATAATGCATTCCTCCTTTCAAATGCGTATTTCATTTGGTTGTATAGAATATTTTAAAACTGTTTTAATAAAAAGTCTGTCGAAATGGCTCCTAAAATTAAAATGCCTAAATTATTTTTGTATATTTCATCAAATTGGGTAATAGGTAAAGGATTTTCTCCTAAACCTGCCTCAATTGTATAACCAGGTTTATTATAATCTTGAATAAACCAATCTTTATAACCTGCAAAACTTGAATTATAAGGAACATCAGTTAGAATATATCCACTCGATTTGGCAAATTTGGTTCCAATCTCATATCCTAGTGGAGGATTGATATTTTGAAAATTCCAATATATTTCTTGACCTTGAGTGTGAAAGGAAATTGTTAATTCAAAATTATGAGCAAGAGTGAAATTATAAATTGCAATAGATTCTGGTTCTGTTAAAGGACCGAAATCCAACAAAATCTCTAGGAGCAGGTTTATTAAATCCTTGAGAATATTTGATTTGTTTTGCTTTTTCCCAACCCGCAGGAAACTGTAAATTTAAATCTGTACCGAAGAATGTTTGCTTTCCATCCGATTTGGAAACGGAATATCAGGAAAATTCTTACTGATATTTTTAGTATAAACAAAAGAATTGGACGTTTTGGGTATATTACCGGTAACTAAATCAACACCATCAGGATTGACCATTGGCATAATATAAATGGTAACATTATTAAATAATTTTTGAACAGAATAGTTATAGAGGGTAGAGTTATTATTATATGATATGCAATAATCTTCAATAAATTTCATAAGTAAAGTGCTTGTTATCCATTCATTTGCGTGTATTGAGCCTGAATAGAATACTTCTTTTGGACCATTCCCGTAGTTTGATTACATAAATATTCTTTGAAAGAATACTTTTTCCGACTATTTGAATTGATAAAAAAGGATAAAAGCTTTTTAAAATTGATAAGTTTTGTTGCATTAATGAATAGTTATAATTAATTTTTGTTGGAACAATAGACATATTTATCACCTAAAATATAGTATGTTATAAATTTATAAAAGTTGTTAAAAATTGCAGTCCAAAAAAATTAAGGCTTGTGTATTGTAATAATTGTAACTATTTTTACTAAAAATAATACTAGGAAATATTGATAAATATAAATGTATATGGTATAATAAAAAAGCACATGGGGACGTAAAGGTTTCGACATATTACTAGAAAAATAGATAGCAAGTAGTGGATTCTCGTTGGCCACTTAAAAAAACGGGAAACTAAAAATAAACGCTAAAAACGAAGAATTAGCATACGCTGCCTAATTGTGGCGTCATCTAAACTAAATAGCCTACTGATTTAGCAAGGGTGTTATAACTAAAGTAGGAAACAAATCTACTTTTGTTTTAGGAGTAGAGGGTAATTTTATAAAACTATATTATTAATTAGCGTGTTTATCCGCGAATTAATAATGAATAAAAAAGATAAAATAAACTTGTAGAGGTCTATTTGGAAGGTATTATGGACAGGGGTTCGACTCCCCTCGTCTCCACCAATGATGTTTCTGTTCGAACTAATAAAACAGATAAATACAAAAATCAATCAGAAAATAAATCTGGTTGATTTTTTTGTTGTCTAAAAACAATATAAAAATCATCCAATCGAAAGGATGGTGTTAAAATTGAAAATAATTAAACAAGAATTACAAATTGAAGAATGTCTAAAACAAAGGCTTGAATTTATATGTGAATTTGCTAAAGTTACTCCTAATTTTATAAATGGCAGTATTAGGAAACTAGAGAAAACAAATCTTACATATATTGAACCACATAGAGTGGTAATTAAAAACATTATTTTATTAGTTTTCAATTATTCAAATGATGTGTATATTTCTAATTTAACTAGAAAAATAAAATTATCAGAATTAGAAGAATATTTAAAAAATATATAAAATGATGTTGATTTTACTTTTTCGGAAGAATATGCTATAATATATTTATCTAATGTACTTTACACAGCAAAGTCTAGAGAAAATTTATTATTTTTTCTGGAGGGGCTGTGTAAACCTCCAGATAGTATTAGGAGGTATGCAAATATGAAAGCTAATAAGATCAAATTTTGGGCTCGGATAGGAGAGATTGCGTTTTTTCTGTTTCTGTTTTTTTATACTGGTTGGGAAATGCAATATGAACCTTTCGAATCTGCTGGTACGACGGCACAGATACTTGCTGTTATTTGCTTGGGGTTGAGCCTTGTCTTTGCTGAAGCAATAGTAAGAATAATTGGGTATTTCGCTGAGATTCTTGAAAAAAGAAAATAATACCAGTAATTTGCTTTCAATAGTAAAGAGATTTGTGTAAGCAAGTCTCTTTACTATTATATATGTTAATATGATTTCTTGTTTTAATTATGAAACAAGCTGTATAAATTTTTATTTTTTGTATTGTATTTTATAAAAAATATGATATACTTTAATAAATTGATTGATATTTGTATCAATTGTCAAGAGAGCCGAAAAAAGTTGTAGATAACTACTTCGTTGGCACCAATAAAAATATAAGCATTAAAGACAAAATAGGAGAGACTTTAAATGTTAGAAAAAATAAATTCGCCAGAAGATGTAAAAAAATTAAAAAAAGAAGAAAAAGAAAAATTAGCACAAGAATTAAGAGAATATATATTAGAAACTGTTTCAAAAAATGGAGGTCATCTAGCATCAAATTTAGGAGTCATAGAACTAACAATTGCGTTACATAGTGTATTCAATACACCAAAAGACAAAATAGTATGGGATGTTGGTCACCAAGCATATGCACACAAAATAATAACAGGAAGAAGGGAACAATTCAAGACATTAAGACAATTAGACGGCTTAGCAGGATTCCCAAAAACAAGCGAATCAGAATATGATAGTTTTAACACAGGACATAGTAGCACCTCAATATCTGCGGCACTAGGAATGGCAAGAGCAAGAGACTTAAAAGGCGAAAAAAATCAAGTAATAGCAGTAATAGGTGATGGGGCATTAACAGGTGGAATGGCACTAGAAGCGTTAAATGATGCAGGATTTAGCAAAACGCATATGACAGTTATATTAAATGATAATGAGATGAGTATATCAAAAAATATCGGTGGTCTTAATATGTTTTTGAGTAAACTAAGAACAAAAAAATTATATACAAAATCAAACATATCAGGGAAAAAAATAATTAGTAAAATACCAATTATAGGAAAACCAATAGTTAAAATAGTCCAAAGAGTAAAAAGAAGTATAAAACAATTGATAATACCAAAAATGTTTTTTGAAGACATCGGATTTACTTATTTAGGACCAGTTGATGGGCATGATATTGAGCAACTAGAGAATATAATGAAACTTAGTAAACAAGTAACAGGGCCGGTGTTGATACATGTATTAACAAAAAAAGGGAAAGGCTATAAAATAGCAGAAGAAAATCCTGATAAATTTCATGCAACTGCACCATTTGATATTGAGACAGGAAAAACAAAAAAAGAAAAAAAAGATGACTATTCAAAAATATTTGGCGAGAAGTTAATAGAACTAGCCAAAAAAGATAAAAGAATAGTAGCAGTTACAGCCTCTATGAAAGATGGAACAGGGCTTACAAAATTCGCAAAAGAATATCCATCAAGATTTTTTGATATTGGAATTGCAGAACAACATGCTTTGACAATGGCTGCAGGAATGGCAATAGATGGAATGATTCCATTTGTACCTATTTATTCATCATTTTATCAAAGAGCATATGACCAGGTAATACATGATATAGCAATGCAAAATTTGCCTGTTATAATGTGTGTTGATAGAGCAGGAGTTGTAGGAGCAGATGGAGAAACGCATCAAGGTACACTAGATATGGCGTTTTTTAGACTTGTACCAAATTTAACAATAATGGCGCCAAAAGATTTTAGAGAATTAGAAGATATGATGGAATTTGCAGTAAAATTAAATAAGCCAGTTGTTATAAGATATCCAAGAGGTGGGCAAGATGAAAATATCAAATTTGAAAAACATCAAAAAATTGAACTTGGAAAGGCAGAAATTTTAAGAGAAGGACAAGATGCAAGTATTATTGCAATTGGAAAAAGAGTTGCAGATGCAATGAAAATGGCAAATAGACTTAAAACAAATGGAATTGAATCAGACGTTATAAATGTAAGATTTTTGAAACCATTAGATGAGGAAATAATAAAAAAATCAATAGAAAAAACAAAAAATGTTATTACAATAGAAGATGGCACAAAAATTAATGGATTAGGAACGGCAATAGAAGAATTAATTGTAGAAAATAATTTACAAGATATTAAGTTTGAAAAACAGGCGTGGCCAGACGAATTTTTGAAGCAGTGTACAGAATGGAGGAAAGATGGATAAACAAAAAATATTAAGTGACTACAAAAAACAAGAAGATAAAATGTTATTGGCACAAATACTTGACAAAATCGAATTCTCAAAACAAAGAGAAAAACTAGAATATACAGATTTCTTAGATATGTATCAAGTTGCATTAGCAAAGACATTTATGAAAAAAATTGAATTTGAAAATTATATATTATATGGTGGCTTTGAAAATGCGGAAAGAAATGTACTTATAATATATCCTGAAAAATACAATATGAGCATGGTAGAAAAGAATTATTCAAAAATTATCAAAGTTATAAGAATTTCACTTGGAGATGAAGAAAAAGGTAAGTATTCACATAGAAATTATTTAGGTGGAATTGTAAAACTTGGAATGAAAAGAGAAAAGGTTGGAGATATTCTTGTTTCAGATGATGGAGCAGATATTTTGGTAAAAGATGAATCAACTGAAACATTGAAACTGGAATTAGGAACATTAACAAGATTTGAAAATGCCAAAATAGATATTGTTGGATTACAAGAATTAAAAGAACAAGAAATCAAAGTTGAGGAATTAAATATTATTGTTCCTTCTTTAAGACTTGATAATTTTGTGTCAGATTTAGCAAGAACTTCTAGAAGTAAGGCAGTTCAAATTATTGATAGCGAAAGAGTTTTTATAAATGGTCAAAATGAAACAAAGGCTTCTAAACAAGTTAAATTGGGAGATGTTATAACTATCAGAGGAAAAGGCAGATTTATTGTCAAGGAATTTGGTGGAAATACTAGAAGCGGAAGAACAGTTGTGAAAGTTGAAAAATATGTGTAAAAAAATGTCCTTTTGGAAGGTGAGGTCCTAAATAGAACTGTCTCCCAAAGGACATTTTCTTATAGTTGTTTGCTCATTATAATAGCATCACTTTCTCCATTATAGTATTTTTTTCTAATTCCTAATTTATCAAAAGAAAATTTATCATATAAACGAATGGCAGAAAGATTATTTTCATTAACTTCTAAAGTGATAGTTTTTAAATTTATATTTTTTGAATAATTTATTAAATTTTCTAGTAAAAGTGAGCCAATACCATGATGCCTAAAATCTTTTTTTACAACAATATTCATAATGTCTGCTTCATCCAAAATTACTTTTATACCTGCAAAACCAACGATAGTATTATTGATATCTCTGGCGACAATAACATATGAATTGCTACATTCTAATTCTTCTTCTAAAATATCAAAACTCCAAAAATTATCAAAATCTGTAGTTAAGATATTTTTAATACTTTTTAAGTCTTCAATAGACATTTTACTAATTTTAAAATCCATAATTACTAATATTCCTTTCTTAAAAGGCACAAAATTTGATTAAAAATATTGTTTTACAAACTTAATTTTCTAAATTTTTGCTTTTAATTTCTCTTCTAGTTGAATTTGCGCTTGAGGCTTTTTTAAATATAAAGGCAATATTTCTTCACCTATTTTTTTGTTATTAATAAATTTTTTATAACCGGCAGTTCCCAAATTTTCAACATTTAGATAAGATGATATTATATTTTTGGTAACTTCTGAATCTGCATTATTATCATAGATACTATGCAATTTTTCACTAGGAATACCATCACCAACAAAAGAAATACATTTGTTATAATATTGAGAATTTAATAAATCCAACACATCATTAACAGACTTTGCACAAGGCTCTATAAGAACATTGTAATTTCCTGAATTTAATTCATATAAAGCAAAATAGCAATTATTATTTTTACAATCAATTGTGCTACAAATAATACCGTCATTTTGGATGTTATATGCTAAAACTTCAAGACTAGAAATTCCAACACATGGAATATTTAAACTGTCTGAAAAAGCCTTGCAAGATGAAACACCAATTCTAATTCCTGTAAAAGAACCAGGCCCAATATCAGAAACAAGTAAATTAATATTATTTAAACTTAATGAGCATTCATTCAATAATTGTTGAATTAAAGGCATTAATGTTTCAGAATGTGTTAGACCATTGTCTAATTCTAATTTTTTTATTAAATTTTTATCTTCTAAAATTGCTACACTGCACAATTTACTAGAAGTATCAACTGCTAAAATTTTCAAAATTATTCTCCTTTCAAACTTTCAATAATATTATCATATTTTTCACCAATAGATTTAATATTCAAAACTCTCTCGTTTTCATTCAAGTCATTTCTTGAAAAATCAATTTTAATGTATTCATTGGGTAGTGCATCTTGAATTAACTCGCCCCATTCAATTAAGCAAATACCATTTTCAAAATATTCATCTCCACCGATAGCATAAAATTCGGAGGAATCTTCTAATCTATAAACATCAAAATGATAAATATTGATATTGTTTTTTTTATATTCATTAACAATAGTAAATGTAGGACTTGAAATTTCATTTTCTAAGCCAAAATAAGTTAGAAAACCTTCTGTAAATTTTGTTTTTCCTGAGCCTAAATCACCACAAAGTACTAGAACATCACCTTTTTTTAGCATAGAAGCCATTTTAAAGGCTATTTTTTTTGTATCATTTTCAGATTTTGAATTATATATGTAATCTTTCATTTGAATCTCCTAAAAATTTTATATAAAATATTATAATGTTACCATTTACAGTATAAAAAATATATTTATGAAATTAATCATTTATTTATTTTGAAGTGATTCGGGGGGACCGTTCAAAAATTCTCAAAAGTTGATAAACTTTTGTTAGAATTTTTAGAATGGGGCAACAAAAAAATAAATAAATCATTAATTTCATTAAAAATAAATTATAAACTGTAAATCATAATTATTATAATATAAAAAAATAAAAAATTCAATCAAATCTATTGATAAATTTTGCAATTTGTAATATAATCGTAACGAAAATGTAACAAAAGTGAAACAAATAAAATAAAGAAGGGAAGAAGTTACATGTTAAAATTTGGATTTGGACAAGACGTAGGAATAGATTTAGGAACTGCTACAGTAATAGTATATATAAAAGGAAGAGGAATAGTACTAAGAGAACCATCAGTAGTAGCAGTAGATAGAAACTCTGGAGATGTACTAGCAGTAGGTGGAGAAGCAAGAAGGATGATAGGAAGAACACCTGGAAATATCATAGCAACAAGACCACTTAGAGAAGGCGTAATATCAGACTACACAGTAACAGAAAAAATGTTAAAACACTTTATAGGAAAAGTTTGTGGAAAATCAATATTTGCACCAAGAATAATGATATGTATACCATCACAAGTAACAGAAGTAGAGAAAAAAGCAGTAATAGATGCAGCAATACAAGCAGGGGCAAGAAAAGTATATCTAATAGAAGAACCAATTGCAGCAGCAATAGGAGCAGGAATAGATATATCAAAACCATGTGGAAATATGGTAGTTGATATTGGTGGAGGAACAACAGATATAGCAGTTATCTCTCTTGGAGGTTCAGTTGTAAGCACATCATTAAAAGTTGCAGGAGATAAATTTGATGAATACATAGTAAAATATATTAAGAAAAAACATAACATTGCAATAGGAGAAAGAACAGCGGAAGACCTAAAAATAAATGTTGGATGTGTGTATCCAAAAATTCAAGATGCAGAAATGGAAATAAGAGGTAGAGATTTATCAACAGGATTACCAAAAACTGCAACAATACATTCAAGCGAAATGTTAGAAGCATTGATAGAACCTGCAATGATGATTGTAGATGCAGTTCATAGTGTACTAGAAAGAACACCACCAGAACTTGCAGCAGATATTAGTGACAAGGGAATTTATATGACAGGTGGAGGATGCTTAATAGATGGATTAGATAAATTATTACAAGAAAAAACTGGAATAAATGTAATGATTGCTCAAGATTCTATATCATGTGTTGCATTGGGAACCGGAAAAGCACTAGATAACTTAGATACATTAGATGGAAGATCAAAATAAAAACATAAACTTACAAGGACGTTCTTTAATGGGGTGAAAATTCCAAAATACAAATGGAACGTTCTTTAATTGATTAAAAAATGAAAGGAAAAAAATGAGTAAAGTAGTAAGATTCGTAACATTGGGATGTAAGGTAAATCAGTACGAAACAAATGCAATGGCACAAAAATTCTTAGAAAAAGGATATCAAATAATTGAAGAAATAACACCAGAAAATGAAGATATAAAACCAGATATATGTATTATAAATACATGTACTGTGACAAATATGTCAGACAGAAAATCAAGACAAATGTTAAGAAGAATGAAAGAAAAAAATCCATCAACAATAGTTGTTGCAGTTGGATGTTATGCACAAGTTGCAAAAAAAGAATTAGCCAAAATCCCGGAGATTGATTTAGTTTTGGGAAATAACGAAAAAGTTGAAATTGTAAAATATGTTGAAGAATACATAAATAATCACATAAATAATGTTGAATTAGATGATGTAATGTACTCAAAAGAATTTTCAGATTTTGGTGATGTTACATATACAGAAAAAACTAGAGCAGTTATCAAAATTCAAGATGGGTGTGATAGGTTTTGCTCATATTGCATAATACCATATGCACGTGGAAGAGTAAGAAGTAGAAAGCCAGAAAATATAATTTCAGAAATTACACAAATTGCATCAAAAGGAATAAAAGAAGTTGTAATAACAGGAATCCATATAGCCTCATATGGAAAAGACTTTGCAATGAGTAAAGATAGCAAATTAACAAATTACAGATTAATTGATTTATTAGAAGAAATAAACGAGATACAAGGAATCCAAAGAATAAGATTAGGGTCAATAGAGCCTCTACTTATAACAGTAGAATTTGTAGAAAGACTTAAAAAATTAGAAAAAATATGTCACCATTTCCATTTATCATTGCAAAGTGGATGTGATGAAACTCTAAAAAGAATGAATAGAAGATATACAACAGAACAATTTAAAGAAATTGTACGATTATTAAGAAATGCGTATAGTGATGTTAACCTAACAACAGATATAATAGTTGGATTCCCAGGAGAAACAGATGAAGAATTTAATAAAACATATCAATTTTTAAAAGAAATCAAATTTTATAAAATGCATGTATTCAAATATTCACCACGAAAAGGAACAAAAGCGGCAGTAATGCCAAATCAAATAAATGGTGATATAAAAGAAGAAAGAAGTAAAAAATTAATTGAATTATCTGACAGAAATGAAATTGAATATAACAAGTCATATAATGGAAAAAATGTTGAAGTATTATTTGAAGAAGAAAAAGATGGAATGTATAAAGGACATACACAAAATTATATAATGGTATATTGTCAATCAAAAGAAAAATTGGACAATAAAATTATAGATGTAGTGTGTGAAAAAGCAGAAAAAGAACATATTATTGCTATTATGGAATAATGTAACAAAAATGTAATATTTATGTAACAAAAACTTAATACAAAAAAATTGCAAAAATCTTGATATTTGTATTAAAGTATAGTATAAATTATGTAGAGATTATTAAGTACAAAGGAGGAATTAAAATGGCTGAAATAAATCAAGAATCAGGTGTATTTGGTGGAATATCATTTGAAAATAATATGAATCAAAGTGGTGTTATTGAAAATGCTGGAACAATCAGAAATGAAGCATTGCCTGTAAAAACAGGATTCTGGCAAAAATTTAAGGCTTTTTGGTTACAAGATATTGATTGGAACCAAGAAATTAGAGTCGAATTAACACCTGCTCAACAAAAAGTTGAAGATGAAATAAATGAATTTTTACATCAAGAAATTACTTGGGAAAAAGTACATGATTTCTTATTCCAAGAAATTACTTTTGGAAAGAAAAATAAATAATGTTCTTAATAATATTTAAAATAAAAACCAAAACTAAAAGAATAGTCTTGGCTTTTATTTTTTTTGCTTTATGTGCTGTGAACTGTAAAAATTCGATTTTACAAAAAATAAATTGTTAAAATTTACTTGATATTTTGCATAAATTTTAGTAAAATATATAACGTAAATAACTAAAAGAAAGAGAGTGTGAAAAATTGGAAAACAAAGAAATATTAGAAAACTTAGAAAAAATAATCACAAAAGAAAGAATAAAACAAAATGAGCCAATGAGTAAACACACGTCATTCAAAATAGGAGGACCTGCAGAATTCTTTATAAAAATATTATCAATAGAAGAATTACAAAAAATATTAGAATTTGCAAAAAAAGAAAAAATAAAAATAACAATACTAGGAAATGGAAGCAATATACTAGTAGCAGATAAAGGAATACAAGGGATAGTAATAAAAACAAACTTAAAAGAAATAACAATAAAAAATAAAAAACAAAATAAAGTAGAGATAACAACAGATGATGCTGTACCAATAGGAATGCTAGCACAAAAATTATTAAAACAAGAAATAACCGGATTCGAAGAAATATCAGGAATTCCAGGCACAATAGGTGGAGCAATATTAATGAATGCAGGTGCACATGGAAAAGAAATGAAAGACATAATAACAGAAATTACGGCAATTGACTATAACGGTCAATTACATACATTTACAAATGAACAAGCGGAATTTACATACAGAAATAGTATATTTTCAAGTGGAAAATACATTATTTTACAAGCAAAAATGATGTTGGAAAAAGGAAATACAAAGGATATAAAAGCCAAAATGGATGAATATGCACAATATAGAAAAGACAAACAACCAATAGAATATCCATCTGCAGGAAGTACTTTTAAAAGAGGAGACAATTTTATAACTGCAAAACTAATTGATGAAGCAGGACTAAAAGGCTATTCAATAGGCGGAGCAAAAATTTCAGAGAAACACGCAGGATTCATAATAAACACAGGAGGTGCTACGGCACAAAATGTTTTAGATTTAGCAAAATACGTTACAGATAAAGTTTATGAAAAATTTGGTAAGAAAATAGAATTTGAAATTAAGGTGTTGGGATTATAATATCCCATTGGAGGTAGCAAAAATGAATGGTTTTATAAAATGGTTTGATTCAAAAAGCAAATTAAAGAGATGGATGTTATTAATACTAATAGGGATTGCGTTGATATGTTATGGAACTGCAGAAATATTGGTCCTAAAAGAAATGTCATTTGCACAATTAGCAAAAATAATAGTCACATTCGTAATTGGAGTTTTAGCAGTAATTTTTGGATTAGTATGTTTAAACAAGAGAACGTTAGAAATATTGATAGAATCAACAGATGATAGGATGAATGATAAAAGTAATGTAAATGTTAAATCATTAATATTTAATAAAAAAGTATATCATCAAGGACCTAATATTGTTGTAATAGGTGGTGGAACGGGATTAAATACTGTTCTTACAGGACTAAAAAAATATACAGACAATATAACTGCAATAGTTACAATATCAGATTATGGAGAGACAGAAAGTGAATCCAGAAGAGAACTTCAAAATATGCCGTTAGATGATGTAAAAGGTAGTATTGTCTCTCTTTCTGCTCAAGATGGGCAAATTGGAAAATTATTTAATTATAAATTCACAGAAGGAAGGCTTAGAAATTTAACATTTGCAGATATATATTTTAATGCAATGAGAAATATAAATAAAGATTTTTCTGATTCAATAATGAAAAGTAATGAAGTACTAAATATTATAGGAAAAGTTTTGCCGGTAACATTAGACGAAATGAATATTACAGCTGAACTACAAAATGGATATTTGGTAACTGAAAAATCTAAAATTGCAGAAGTGGTATATGATAAAGTAACAAAAATAAATAGAATATATTTAAACCCTACAAATTGTAGACCTGCACCGGGTGTTTTAGAAGCAATAAAAGAAGCGGATTGTATAATAATTGGACCTGGTAGTTTATATACAAATGTAATACCAAATTTATTAGTAAATGGTGTTGCAAAAGCAATAAAAGAATCTGCAGGATTAAAAGTTTATATAAGTAATATAATGACAGAACCTGGCCAAACAGACGAATATAGCGTATCAGACCATTTAAATGCAATTATTGAACATTGTGGAAAAGGTATAATAGACTATTGTATATATGATACGGGGGAAGTTGTTCCAGAATACATAAAAAAATATAATTTAGAGGGACAAGACTTAGTTGATAGCAATGTTGACAAGGTAAAAGGAATAACATTTTTACAAAGAAATTTATCAATGATATCAGAAGGTTGTATAAGACATGATCCAGAATTAGTAGCAGAATCAATAATTGGACTAATATGTGATGATTTAAAATATCAAGATAAACAAAATGATCCTCAATATTTAATGTTAAATAATAAATTAAGAGAAGATAAGAGAATAAATAAAATAAAAAAACAAATGGCTAAAGATGCAAAAAAAGGTAAAAAAGAAAATAAAGTTGCGCATAAAAGCAAATTTAGAAGCAAATATAATGATAGAATTGAATCTATAAAACAAGCAGATGAAATGATAAAACTTAAAGAACAAAAAATGAGAAAAGAAGCAAGGAAAGCAAAAAAAGCAAAAGAAATAAGAGAAAACAAAATAAAAAAAGAAAATGTGAATTTTCAAGAAGACAAAGAGGTTCTAGAGTTTAGAAAAGAATATGAAAAAAGTATGAGACAAGCAACAATAACGACAAAACCTCAAAGGGTTCTTCCAAAAAGTCAAAGGGGAAGACGAAGAAAAACTACAGGAAAATAAAAATTTTTGATGAGTAAAATTAATCATTAGGAAGGAAATAGAAATGAAGTTTACAAAAGAGGATATTAATTTAGAAAATGGATTAAAGAGAGAATGGCTAATAACCAATGGAATGGGTGGGTTTGCAAGTTCTACAATTATTGGAGCAAATACAAGAAGATATCATGGATTATTAATTGCTCCATTAATGCCACCGGCTCAAAGATATTTAATTTTATCAAAAGTAGATGAAAGTATACAAATTGAAAACGAAAAATATGATTTATATACAAATGTGGGAGAAAATTATATTTCACAAGGATATAAATTTCAAGAAAGTTTTGAAAAAGACATTTTTCCAACATTTAAATATAATGTTGCAGGTGTAAATATTGAAAAGACGATATGTATGGAATATGGAAAAGAAGTTGTAGGAATTTGTTATAAAATAAAAAATATAAATAAACATTCTTTATTTACATTGGCTCCAATAGTTAATTTTAGAGATTTTCACTCAATGAGTACAAAGTATGAGTTTGACATAAAGCAACAAATAAATAATACGAAGGTTAAAATTATTGTTGATGAGAACCAAGAAAATCCAATATATATGTATGTATCTGATGGAAAATATACAGAATATAAAAATAATATTTTTAAAGATATGTTTTATATAGAAGAACAAAAAAGGGGATTTTATCCAAAAGAAAATCATAGTGTTGTTGGAGTATATGAAATTAATTTACAACCCAATGAAGAAAAAACGATATTTTTTACATGTGGACTTGAAAGTAATATAGAAAATATAAATGTTGATAATATGTTAAAAAATGAAAAAAATAGAATACAAAAAATAATACAAAATGCAGAAGCATCAACAAAAACAGAATTTGAAACGGAATTAATAAAAGCTACAGACCAATTTGTTGTATATAGACCTGCTTTTGAATTACACACATTAATAGCAGGATATCCATGGTTCTTAGATTGGGGAAGAGATAGTCTATTGTCATTAGAAGGATTATTGTTAAAGACAAAAAGATATGATATAGCCAAAGAAGTTTTACTAACAATGGCTAAAAATATCAAATGTGGTTTAGTTCCAAATGGCTATTCTGAAAAAGATAATAAACCTTTATACAACAGTGTAGATGCATCATTATTATTATTTGAACAAATACAAAAATACTTGAATTATACAGGAGATTATGAATTTGTTAAAGAACATATATATGATAAATTAAAAGAGATAATAGAAAATTATAAAAATGGAATCGATTTAGATGATAACAATATAAAATTAGATAAAGATTTTCTTATATCTTCTGGAACTGCAAATACACAAAATACATGGATGGATGCAAAAACATATGGAATAGCGGCAACTCCTAGAAATGGAAAAGTTGTTGAGATTAATAGTTTATGGTATAATGGCTTAATGATAATGGCAGATTTGGCAGAAAAATTTGAAGAACAACCCAATACAAAAAAATACAAAGAATTAGCAAGAAAATGCAAAAAATCTTTTAATGCAAAATTTTATAATTCAAAAAGAAAATGCTTATATGATGTTATAACTGACGAAAAAAATAAAGACGGAAAAATACGTCCAAATCAATTATTTACTTTAAGTTTAACATATCCAATAGTAGAACCAAATTCTATTGAGGCAAATAATATAATCAATGTAGTAGAGAAAAAACTATTAAATAATTATGGACTAAAAACATTGGCTAAAGGAGAACCTAACTATGTTGATATATATGAAGGAGACGCGTTTAAAAGAGATATGAGTTACCACCAAGGGATAACTTGGACTTGGATTTTAGAATTATATTATGAAGCTTTAAAAAATATGGTAAAATTCGAAAAAAGAAAAACATATAAGACAAAATTAGAGTCAAAATTAAAAGATTTTGTTGAAAAGGAAAAACAAGTTTTTGAAAAAGAAATTAACCAAAGAGGATGTGTGGGAAGTATAGCAGAAATCTATGATTCTACAAAACCATATGAACCAAAAGGCGCAATTGCACAGGCTTGGAGCGTAGGAGCAATTTGTACAATGATTTTATAAAATTATATGTGCCATTATAAGGGTTTCTATATATAGAAAAACTATAAGAAGGGATTAAATATGACGATTGATAATTTGGAAAAAGAATTAAAATTAGGTCAATTACATTCTTTATATCTTCTATATGGAGAGGAATTGTATTTGTTAGAAAGCAATTTAAAAAGAATTAAAAATTTATTTGGTGAATGCATTAAAGGAATAAATTTTATAATGATAGACGAACAAAATGTATCTGAAATAATATCAGATATAGAAACTCCGAGTTTTGGATATGAAAGGAAATTGATAATTGCAAGAAATACAGGGCTTTTCAAAAAAGAAGGAAAGAGAAAAACAGGTGATACTACTAAAATAAAAGATAAATTATCAAAATATATTGAAGAAAATATGAAAATAATAGATGAGTCTGTTGTTTTAGTATTTGTTGAGGAAGAAGCGGATATTAAATCTGCTTTGTATTCTGCAATTGATAAAAATGGAATTGTATGCAAATTTGATTTTCAAAAGGCTAATCAAATAGAACAAAGAATAAAAACTATTTGTAATGGATATAAGGTAAATATAGATGCTCAAACACTTAGATATTTTATTGAATGTTGTGGAACTAATATGCAGGATTTAATAAATGAAATTAGAAAATTAATTGAGTATGCAGGAGAAAATGGAACAATAAAAAAAGAAGATATTGATAAATTATCAATTAAAAAATTGGAAAGTGTTATATTTGATTTAACAGATAACCTTGGAAAAAAGGATATAACAGGTGCTTTACAGGTTTTGCAAAATTTGATATATGCAAAAGAACCATTAGCAAAAATTTTAGTTACACTTTATAATCATTTTAAAAAATTGTATATAACAAAAATGGCATTGAATACAAATAAAGATTTGGCTTCAAGTTTAAATTTAAAACCTAACCAAATGTTCTTAACAAGTAAATATAAGGTACAGGCAAAATATTTTAAAGAAAAAGATTTAAGGAATATGTTACAGGATTTAACGGATTTAGATTATAATTTTAAAAATGGAAAAATTGATTTACAAGTTGGAATGGAAACTATTTTGTGTAGATATTGTTCCAATTAATAGTAACATTGTAGCAGAAAAATGTATAATAAAACCATTTATTGATAAAAATATTAGAAAGAAAAATATTTTTATTGATAGGTGGTTTTTTATGTTAAAAATAAAGAAAAATAAACTTTTGGCAATAATTGCAATTTTAATGGTAACAGGGATGTCATTATCTATATTTGTATATAAAAATAACAAAGAAAATTTGGCGGTAGAAACTTTATCAAAATATGGTTCAAGAGGTTCTGAAGTAACACAAATTCAAACAAAATTAAAAAGGTGGGGATATTATTCTGGAAGTATTGACGGAATTTATGGAACACAAACAGTAAATGCAGTAAAATATTTTCAAAGAAAAAATGGTTTGACTGTAGATGGAATTGCAGGGCCTGCAACATTAAAGGCAATGGGAATAACATCATCTTCTTCAAGCAGTTCATCATCTTCTAGTTATAATAGTAATTTGAATTTGCTTGCTAGGGTTATTTATGGTGAAGCAAGAGGAGAACCATATACAGGACAAGTTGCAGTTGGTGCAGTAGTAATGAATAGAATAAAAAGTAGTTCTTTTCCTAATACGTTGGCAGGTGTTGTGTATCAGTCTGGAGCATTTGATGCGGTTAAAGATGGTCAGGTTAATTTGACACCAAATTCTACCGCAAAAAAGGCTGCGCAGGATGCAATGAATGGATGGGATCCAAGTTATGGAGCAATTTATTATTTTAATCCTTCTACTGCTACAAATAAATGGATTTGGTCTAGACCTATGACAGTTACTATTGGTAAACATAGATTTTGTAAGTAATTAAAAATGTTTTTGATTTAAATAAAACACCCTAAAACTCTGATGTATGATTATACATTAGAGTTTTTGAGTTGACTTTAATAAAAAAAGATAATATAATACAGAAAAATGTCCTTTTTAAGACAGTGTTCTAAATAGAATTGTTCTAAAAAGGACAAAAATAGAAAGAGAGAAAAATAATGTCAAAATTTGTACACTTACACATACACAGTGAATTCAGTTTATTAGACGGAGCAAATAGAATAAAGGACTTACCAGTAAGAGCAAAAGAATTAGGAATGGACTCAATAGCAATAACAGACCATGGAGTAATGTTTGGAGCCATTGACTTTTATAAAGCATGTAAAAAAGAAGGCGTAAAGCCAATAATAGGATGTGAAGTATATGTTGCACCACGTTCAAGATTACAAAAAGAAACAGGAATAGACAACCATTACTATCACTTAATTTTGCTTGCAAAAAATAATGAAGGATACAAAAATTTAAGTAAATTGGTTTCATTAAGTTTTGTTGATGGATATTACTATAAACCTCGTATAGATAGAGAAATATTGGAGAAATACCATGAAGGTATAATATGCCTAAGTGCATGTCTTGCAGGAGAAGTAAATCAAGCTTTATTAGCAAACCAAACTGAAAAGGCAGAAGAAATAGCATTATGGCATAAAAAAGTTTTTGGTGATGATTATTATATAGAAATTCAAAACAATGGATTAAGAAAACAAGTTTTAGCAAATCAAAAATTAGTTCAATTAGCCAGAAAACTTGATATTCCATTAGTTGCAACAAATGATGCACATTATTTAAAAAGAGAAGATGCATATAACCACGAAGTATTGTTATGTATTCAAACTGGAAAAAGAATGAGTGATGAAGACAGAATGAAATTTGACACAGATGAGTTATATGTAAAATCACCAGAAGAGATGTCAGAATATTTCAAAGCATTTCCAGATGCAATTGAAAACACAGTAAAAATTGCAGAAGAATGTAATGTAGAATTTGAATTTGGACACACAATATTGCCAAATTATGATGTACCACCAGAATATCCAACACATTATGACTTTTTAAAAGAATTATGTGACAAAGGACTAGAAAAAAGATACGGAACAAATTTATCAGAAGAAATACAAAAAAGAGCAGAATACGAATTAGGAATAATCAAAAAAATGGGATATGTTGATTATTACTTAATAGTATGGGATTTTATACATTATGCAAAAACAAATGGAATACCAGTAGGTCCAGGAAGAGGTTCAGGTGCAGGTTCTATTTTGGCATATGCAATTGAAATAACAGATATTGACCCAATAAAATATGGATTACTATTTGAAAGATTTTTGAACCCAGAAAGAATCAGTATGCCTGATTTTGATGTTGACTTTTCAGATGAAAGAAGACAAGAAGTTATAGATTATGTTGCAAGAAAATACGGACATGACCATGTATCACAAATAATCACATTTGGAACAATGGCTGCAAAAATGGTAATAAGAGATGTTGCAAGAGTTTTAGACTATCCATATGCAGAAGCAGATGCATTGGCAAAAATGATTCCAAATGAAATTCATATAACAATAAAAAAAGCCTTAGAGCAAAACAAAGAATTAAGAGATAGATATGAATCAGATGAGCAAACTAAAAAAATATTAGACATAGCAATGGGGCTTGAAGGAATGCCAAGACAGGCATCAACACACGCATGTGGAGTTGTTATAACAAAAGACCCAGTAGATACATATGTTCCGCTTTATGTAAGAGATGGACAAATCAACACCCAATACATAATGACAACACTTGAAGAATTAGGACTTTTAAAAATGGACTTTTTGGGATTAAGAAACTTGACAGTTATTCAAAACACAATAGATATGGTTAAAGAAAATCACGGAATTGATGTAGAATTTGACCATGATATGTCAGATCCAAAAGTATACAAATTATGGCAAGATGGAAATACATCAGGAATATTTCAATTTGAATCACAAGGAATGACAAACTTTATGAAAGAATTGAAACCAGACTGTTTGGAAGATTTAATAGCAGGTGTTTCTTTATATAGGCCTGGACCAATGGACCAAATACCAAGATATATTAGAGGAAAACAAAACCCAGGGCACAATGAATACACACACCCAAGTCTGGAGCCAATATTAAACGTAACATATGGATGTATGGTTTACCAAGAGCAAGTTATGCAAATAGTTAGAGACTTGGCTGGATATTCATTAGGAAGAGCAGACTTGGTTCGTAGAGCCATGGGAAAGAAAAAACTTGATGTAATGGCAAAAGAAAGAGAAGTATTTATACATGGACAAGTAGATGAAGATGGGAATGTAGTTGTACCAGGATGTGTAAGAAATGGAATAGATGAAGTTTCTGCAAATAAAATATTTGATGAGATGGCAGAATTCGCAAAATATGCGTTTAACAAATCACATGCTGCATGCTATGCAGTTGTATCATACAGAACAGCATATTTAAAAGCATATTACCCTGCAGAATTTATGGCTGCAACTTTAAATAGTTATTTAGGAAATTTAGACAAAGCACCTCAATATATTGATGAGTGCAAAAGACTTGGAATTCAAATTTTAAAACCTGATATAAATAAAAGTTTTGAGAAATTTACGGTTGAAGTTAACAATTCAGAAGCGGTCGGAAAAATTCGTTTTGGACTTGGAGCAATAAAAAATGTTGGAAAAACTCCAGTTGAAAATATTGTAGCAGAAAGACAAAAAAATGGAGAATACAAAAACTTTACAGATTTTTGTGAAAGAATAGCAGACACACAAGTAAATAAAAAATGTGTAGAAAGTTTAATAAAAGCAGGAGTATTTGACGAGTTTGAACAAACAAGAGCAACACTATTAGCTTCATTTGAAACAATAATGGACACAATTCAAAGTGGAAAGAAAAAAGGCTTAAATGGACAAGTTTCAATGTTTGATATAGGAACAGAGCAAGAAAAAGAAGAAATGGAAAAACAAAAATATCAATTTAATGAACATCCAGAAATGCCTGAAAAAGAATTACTTTCAATGGAAAAAGAAATGCTTGGAATTTATATTTCGGGACATCCGCTTGAAAAATTAAGAGAACAAATTATGCATTCAACAAATATCAATAGTATGGATTTAGTCCAAATAAGTGAGCAAAACTTGACAAATAATGATAATAGTGTTAACGGGGATGAAATAGCAAATGTTCAAGTAAGAAATAGTAAGCCTAAATTTGTAGATGGTCAAAAAGTAAAGTATGCCGGAATAATTACTTCAATTAAGAAAAAATATACAAAGAATAATAAAATTATGGCATTTATTACAATAGAAGATTTGTATGGAACTGCAGAGGTACTTGCTTTTGAAAATGCAGTTATAGGAGCGGGAAGAAGTTTAGTTGAAGAGAATATTGTTTTAATTGATGGTCGTTTGAGTATTAGAGATGACCAAGAACCAACTATAATTGCAAATGAAATTAAGGATTTAGGGGAAGAAAAACCAAAGGTTGTGACTTTTGATATTACTGATTTTACTGAAGTGCAAAAGGAAAAGTTGAGATGTGCTATTAAGTATTTTTCTGGTGATAGGAATAATATGAATGTTCAGGTTAAAATTGGTGATGATATTAGACCTTGTGGGGCTATTTATTATAATGATGAGATTAAAAAAATTTTTGATGGTATATGTGGACAAGAATAACAAATATAAAAATATGTGAATGCAAAACTTGAAAAAAACACAATATTATGTTAATATAAATAGAGAATACTTATAAAAAGTTAGACATTTGTAGGAGGACGCATATGTGTAAATCAAAAAATGAAAAAATAGCAAGGATTATAGGCAACAATGTGCTTAAAGCAAGAAAAACAGGACATTTAATTCCTATTACTCAGGTTAAGGCTGCTAAAGAAATAGGAATTAGTCGAACAGCATATCTTAATATTGAAAAAGGTTTAGTTGTTCCTAAAGTTACTGTTTTGCTAGATATTGCTAAATATTTTAATACTACAATTAATGATTTATTGAAAGGCGTGGAAGAAATTTAAAAAAGGTCGCATTGCGACTTTTTTTTATGAGTATGATAGTTCAAAATCAAATGAAAAGGAGGAATTTATATGAAAATGAAAAAAATATTTAAAATTATTGGAATTATAATATTATCATTATTACTAATTACATTAATTTATTTTACAATTTTACACTTTAATGGAATTTTAAAGAAAGACAATACAATGACAAGAGAGGAAGTTGTTACATTATTAAAAAAAGGAGAAGAATGTTCGAATTATTATTATTCTTCTGAAGAATATATATTGTTTAAAAAAGTAAATGAAATTAAAACAGAATATTATATAAAAGATGGTGTTATAAAATGTGTAAGTAATGGTAATATTTTAAGATGGGAAAATTATAATACAGATGAAGTAATTAGTATAATGGGAAAAAATGCAGGTGTTACATCTTTAAAAAGTTATTATAATTATGGTGATGAAACAGTTTTATATAATCAAAAAGGTTTTGACTATTCAATAATTGCTGATGAAAAAACTTTTAATACTAATTTTGAATATTTAGGTGAAAAGCAGTATAATGGAAGAATGACTATACTTGTTCAAGTATGGAATAAAGATAATACTAAAGTAAATCCAACAATCTTTTACATTGATAAGGATACAGGCTTAATAATGAAAAGAATTGATTATAGTGCTATGGGATTAATAAAATTAGATTGCAATAGAAATGTAAAATTAGATGTAGTAACAGATAAAGATGTAGAAAGACCAAATTTAGATAATTATGAAGTATTAAAGAGTGAAGAATAAAGAAATGTTATATTGTATAATTTAAGAGAATAATAAAATTTTTAGCAAGTGATTATTGATAACCACTTGCTTTTATAATGTATAGGAAAATTATTTTAGTTATGAGGTGAATATTATAGTTCAATTTTAGGCTGATACCTCTCAAGCCACATATTAACCTGGCATAGATACGCTATAAGTTGAGGCTCAGTTTTTGGGTGTCAGAAAACAACACGAATAGCTAACTGTTGATACTGTAAGAAAAGAAGAAAAAGTACAATCTGCAAAAATGAACTTTTTTTATAAAAATAACGAAAAAATAATATAAAACATGTGATTACTGAAATAAAGTGTTAGTTAATAGCGCTTTATTTTAATATCAAAAAATTATATTGAAATATTTTAAACAAAAATGTTACAAATTATTGACAAGATGGAAGATATAATATAAAATACAAACATAAGTTTTATAAAGCCTAAAATTAAATATAAAGGATGTGATTAAAATTGAATAACATAGAAAATCTAAAAGATTTAATTATATACCAAAGCCAAAATAATGAAAATATATCAGTAGAAGTTTTATATAATGAAGAAGATTTTTGGCTAACTCAAAAATCAATGTCTAAATTATTTAATGTAGCAGAAAATAATATCACATATCATTTACAGAATATATTTAAAACAAAAGAATTAGAGGAAAATCGAACTACTCAAAAAATTAGAGTAGTTCAAAAAGAGGGAAACAGAAAAGTTTCAAGAGAAGTGACATTTTACAGTCTAGATGCAATTATAGCTGTAGGATACAGAGTAAATTCAAAAGAAGCAACGGATTTTAGAATATGGGCTACTAAAACACTAAAAGAATACATAAAAAAAGGATTTATTCTTAACAGTGAGATGCTAAAAAATGGACCTAAATTTGGAAAAGACTATTTTGATGAATTACTTGTTAAAATAAAAGAAATAAGAGCAAGTGAAAGAAGATTTTATCAAAAAATAACTGACATATACAGAGAATGTAGTTTTGATTATGATAAAAATAGTGAAACAACACAAGAATTTTATAAAAATGTTCAAAACAAATTACACTTTGCTATTACTGGAATGACTGCTCCAGAAATAATTTATAATAGAGCAGATAGTAAAAAAGAAAATATGGGACTAACAACTTGGAAAAATGCACCAGATGGAAAAATACTTGAAACAGATGTAACAATAGCAAAGAATTATCTTTCACAAGAAGAAATTACAGAATTGAATAATTTAGTATCAATGTACCTTGATTATGCAGAAAGACAAGTAAAATTAGGAAAGATTATATCAATGAAAGAATGGAAGGAAAAATTAGAAGTATTTTTAAAAATTAATGAATATAATATTTTAAAAGATAATGGGACAATAAAAAGAGAAATAGCAGATAAGTTGGCTTTAGACGAATACAATAAATATAGAGTTTTACAAGATAAAAATTACATTTCAGATTTTGATGAATTAGTAATAGAGACAAAAAAATTAAACAAAACATAAGAATATAAACTTTCAAATTTAACTAAAAAGAAAAATTGGAGATGAATTAAGAAATGAAAAATTATATAAAAAATTATCCAAGACCACAATTTGTTAGAAATAAATGGGTAAATTTAAATGGAGATTGGAACTTTACATTTGATGATGAAAATTTAGGAGAAGAAAAAGAATATTATATTAGTTTTCCAACAAAAAATAAAATCAATGTACCTTTTACATACGAAACTGAATTGAGTGGAATAAAAGATGAAAGTGTGCATTATGTAGTATGGTATAACAAAAAAATACATATTTCAAAAGAAAATGAAAAAGCAATATTACATTTTGAAGGAAGTGACTATAAAACAAAAATATGGATTAATGGAAAATATATAGGAACAAATGAGGGAGGATACCATAGATTTTCATTCGAGATAGATAAATATATTAAAGAAGGCGAAAATGATATTACCGTAAGAGTAGAGGATTCATTAGCCAAAGAGCAACCTAGAGGAAAACAAAGATATAAAAAAGAAAGTTGGAAATGTTGGTATATACAAACAACAGGAATATGGAAAACAGTTTGGATAGAATATGTGCCTAAATACTATATGAAAAGTGTAAAATTAACTCCAAATTTAGATAATAAAAATGTAAAATTAGAATATGAAACAAATATATCTGAAAAAGAATTAGAAGAAAATAATTTTTATATAGAAACAGAAATTTCTTTTGAAAATGAACTACTAATCACAAATAAAATTCAGCTTACAGAATTATATCAAGAAAATGAAATATCAATATGTGAAAATAATGCAGAAGTGAAAAAATGGTCACCAAAAGAACCCAACTTATATGATATTTGTTATAAATTATATTGTAATGATAAACTTATAGATATTGCGTATTCTTATTTTGGATTTAGAAAAATATCAATTCAAAAAGATAGAATATATTTAAATGATGATGAATTATATTTAAAATTTATATTAGATCAGGGATATTGGAAAGAATCACATTTAACACCACCAAGTGAAGATGCCTTAATTAAAGACATAGAAATTACATTAAAATATGGATACAATGGAGTTAGAAAACATCAAAAAATAGAAGATGAAAGATTTTTATATTGGTGTGATGTAAAAGGTATGTTAGTTTGGAGTGAAATGGCAAACTGCTACAATTATAATGACAAATCAATACAGCAATTTACAAATGAATGGATTAAAGTGATAAAACAAAATTATAATCATCCATCAATTATTACATGGCTTCCTATAAATGAATCTTGGGGCTTACCAAATATAAGTGATAATGTAAAACAACAAAATTATGCAAATAGTTTATACTATTTAACGAAATCAATAGATAATACAAGACCTGTAATTTCAAATGATGGTTGGGAACATACAATATCAGACATAATAACTATTCATGATTATAAACAAGATCCAGAATTGTTTTATTTAACATATACTGATGATGAGAAAAAAGTATTAAACAATATGGAAAAACATAATGGGAAACACAGATTATTCGCTGAAGGATATAGATATAATGGACAACCAGTTATAATGAGTGAATATGGTGGAATTGCTTTAGATTCTGAAAAAGGATGGGGATATGGAAAGCAAGTAGCTAATGAAGATGAATTTATACAAAGGTTTGAATTATTAACTAAAAATATAAAAAAAACACCTTATATATCTGGATATTGCTATACTCAACTTACAGATGTTCAACAAGAAATAAACGGACTAGTTGATGAACACAGAAATAGCAAATTTAGTAAAAAAGTTGAAGATAAAATAAAAGAAATTAATGAATTTTAAATTAATAAAAAAATAAGGATTTTATGATATAATAGAGTATAAAAAGAGCAAGGGCGAAACACCTTTGCTCAAAATTTATAGCTCTATTTTAGGCTGATACCTCTCAAGCCACATATTAACCTGGCATAGATAAGCCATCAATTGTGGACCAGTCCTTGGATGTCAGAAAACAATACGGACAGCTAACCGCTGATACTGTAAGAAAAGTAGAAAATACACAATCTGCAAAAATGAACGTTTTTTATAAAAATAACGAAAAATAATATAAAATATGTGATTACTGAAATAAATTGTTATTAAATAACAGTTTATTATGATAATATAAAATAAAATTATACTTGACAGTCAATACTACATAATATATAATACAAATATATTTATTAGTAAATATATACATAAGCGAGAACGGAGTGGTATTATGGAAAATGCTGTTGAGAAAATTAATACAAATGATAAAATAGCATTAACACAAAATTCATCAGAGAATATTAAAAATTTAATTTATACTATTAGAGGAAAGCAAGTAATGTTAGATAGTGATGTTGCGATATTATATCATTATGAAACGAAAAAAATAAATCAAACTGTCAAAAGAAATATTAATAGATTTCCAGAAAAGTTTTGTTTCAGATTGACGAAAGATGAATTTGAATTTATGTGGTCACAAATTGTGACCACATCTAAGTTAAAAGATAATAAATATAGAAGTGCAAAATATTTGCCATATGTATTTACAGAACAAGGTATAGCGATGCTTTCTGGACTTTTAAAAAATGAAATAGCAGTTCAAATTAGCATAAACATAATGGATGCATTTATAGAAATGCGAAAATTTTTATTATCAAACGGACAAGTTTTTGATAGATTATCAAATGTTGAATATAAATTATTGGAACAAAATAAGGTATTAACAGAACATGAAGAAAAATTTGAAAAAGTATTTGATGAATTACAAAAAAATGAAAAAGAAGAATTTAAACAAAAATTATTTTTTGATGGGCAGATATACGATGCTTATAGTTTGATAATTGGTATTATAAAAAGAGCGAAAAACAAAATTTTAATTATAGATAATTATATAGATGACAGTATTTTAGAAATGCTACAAAAGAAAAACAAAAATGTTGAAGTTATAATTTTAACAATACAAAATAACAAATTAACCAAATTGGATATTCAAAAATTTAATAAACAATATCCTACATTAAAAATTGCATATACAAATAAGTTTCATGATAGATTTATAGTAATTGATAACAAAGAGTTATATCATTGTGGAGCATCACTTAAAGATTTAGGAAAGAAATGTTTTGCAATTTCTAAAATAGAAGATATTGAATACATAGAAAAGATAAGTTGTGTAGAAGAAGTCAAAACACAATAAAATAATATAAAACATGTGATTACTGAAATAAAATGTTAGTTAATGGCACTTTATTTTTTACATATTTATTGTAATAATTTGGTATTTATGATAATATAAAATAAAATTAAGAGGCATACAAGAAAAAATCATTATGTGTACAATCTTTAAATTATGTATGTGAAGCTATTTATGATTTTTATATGGTTCATATTATATTTATCATCATAGTTGGTTTATGGTATTAGAAGATTTAATATTATTAATTACTGGAATAATAGCTGTATATAAAAATGATATAAAGAAAATACATAATAATAAAAGTTATAAAGAAAGGTAGGAAAGAATATGAATACTTTTGTTAATTATGCACATAGAGGAGCATCAGCATATGCACCAGAAAATACAATGGCAGCTTTTAAAAAAGCATTTCAAATAGGAACAAACGGAATAGAACTAGATTTACAAAAGACTAAAGATGAAAAAATAGTTATATTTCATGACGATAAAATAGATGAGAAGTCAAATGGAACAGGAAAAATATCGGACTATACATATAAAGAACTATTAGAATTTGATTTTGGAAGTTGGTTTAGTGAAGAATTTGAAAATGAAAAGATAGTTCTATTTGAAGATTTTATGAAAGAAGTATCAAGCAAAGATTTAATTTTAGCAATAGAATTAAAAGAAGAAGGGATAGAAAAAGAAACCTTAGAAATTATAAAAAAATATTATAATAAAGCCAATGTTTTTATTACTTCATTCATATATAATGCATTATTAAATGTTAGAAAATTAGACAAGACTATAAAAATAGGATGGCTTATTAAAGAAGATATAAATCAAAAAAATATATTAGAGTTTATGAAAATTTCTGGAAATCAAATATGTCCACCAGCTGACTTAGTTTCAGAAAATGGAATTAAATTAGCAAGAAAAAATAATCTGGGTGTTAGATTATGGGGAGTTTCTAATGAAAATATAATGTTAAAAGTATATAATTTAGATATAGATGGAATGACTGTAAATTTTCCAGATAAATTAAATGAATTAATAATGAACAATTAAAAATACAGGAATTAATATACGAACATCCAACCGCAATGTTAGATCAATGTGAAATAAAATTTGAATAGCATTTTTAATATAAAATAAAAATGAACCCTCCTTATTAAACTTTTTTGTCTAATAATTTGGGTTCACTTCAATTAGAACCTCTACTTTTACTTAAATTTCAATTTTAGGCTGATACCTCTCAAGCCACATATTGACCTGGCAGAGATAAGCCATCAATTGCGGTCCAGTCATAAGTTGCCCAAACCAAGGGCGAGAAAAAGCAGAACCATCAGTATTCAAAATCTCCAAAATATAATCTCGATTAAGAAGGCTGTTAATAGGAGCATTTTTATCCTTCATAATATCGGCAAGCATGCCCTTAACTTTAGCCAAATAAGAAGGATTATGAGTCTTAGGATAAGGAGATTTTTTTCTATCAACAATTTCATCAGGCAAGAAATCTTTGCAGATATATCTAAGCAAACCTTTTTCACGACCATTCAAAGCCTTTATTTCCCAAGGGATATTCCAAACATATTGGGCCAAACGATAATCACAAAAAGGAACACGAAGTTCAAAACCATTATACATAGCCATTCTGTCAGAACGGTCCAAAAGAGTTTGCATAAACCAATTCAACGTAAGGTGTGAAATCTTTCTTTTTTCAGCTGTTTCAGGAGAATCTGAATCTAAAATTTCAACTTCAGACAAACTCTCATTATATCTATAATCAATATAACTTTTTAAATTAACCTTTTGACCAATAGATGGATTCAAAAGTCTTTGCCTTTCATCAATTGCAATAGACCAAGGGAAAGTTCCACTATTTAAAGCATCTTCACGAAAGAACCATGGATATCCGCCAAAAATTTCGTCAGCACATTCACCAGTAAGAGAAACAGTCATTTCCTTTTTTACATTTTTACAGAATAGCAATAAAGAAGAATCGATATCTGCCATACCAGGCATATCACGTGCAATCATAGCATCTTCTAAATATTCTGCAAGTTCAGGAGTATCAATAACAATTTGATGATGATGTGTGTGTAAATCTCTATTCATTAAATTGATGTAATAATTATCTGAATTCGGTTGAAAATCGCTTTTAACAAAATTTTTATCATTATCCACATAATCGATAGAGTAAGTATCTAAAGGCGGTAATCCATTATCCTTACAATAATTAGAAGCAAATTTTGTAATAATACTTGAGTCAAGACCACCAGAAAGGAATGTACATAAAGGAACATCAGAAACAAGTTGTCTAGTAATAGCATCATTCAACAAAAATTTCACTTTTTGACAAGTAGTTCCAAAACTATCTGTATGTTTTTCAGATTTTAATTTCCAATAGCGTTCAATGTGCAAACCATAACTATTAAAAGTAGCACAATGAGCAGGTTTTAGCTCATAAATATCTTTAAAAACTGTAGTCCCAGGGGTATGAGCTGGACCAATTCCGAAAAGCTCACAAATGCCTTGATTATCTAGTTTTTTTTCAATTCCAGGATACTCGAATAAAGCCTTAATTTCAGAGCCAAAAATCAGACTACCATTTTTCATTGTATAAAATAGTGGCTTCACTCCAAAATGGTCACGAGCCATAAAAAGTTCTTTTTTTCTACTATTCCAAATAGCAAAAGCAAAAATTCCATTAAGATGATGAACAACATCATTTCCATAGTGAATATAGGATTTTAATAAAACTTCAGTATCACAATGACCATTAAAAGTAAAACTATTTTCAGACAAAGTTTCTTTCAATTCTTTAGTATTGTAAATTTGACCATTATAAACAATAACATATTCACCATAAGAATATTTCTCTATCATAGGCTGCTTTCCACCGTTCAGGGTCAATAACAATTAGACGTTTATGACCTAAAGCAACATTTTTATTTATGTAATATCCATCTTCATCTGGACCTCTTTTAGCCAGAGTGGAATTCATATTTAATAAGATATTTTTCTTAGAAGAAACATCATTTTTAAAATCAACAAAACCAACAAAACCACACATATATAAACCTCCGACTTTGATAAAAGTAGCCAATAAAATATGATGACAATTAAAAAAGTGCAAATTTTAACAATATTTATTAGCATCTTTAATAGTATATGCAATTTTTTCAAAAAGTTGCTTTTGAAAAAAATATGTGATAAACTAAATATGTAGTAAGAGGAGATGAAATATATGTACTTAAAAAATATAGTAGGACATTTTATGGTAATAACAAGACACAAATGGGTAGTATTCAAATTATGCTGCAAAGTAGGACAACCTTGGAGAGGTTTAGTTCATGATTTATCAAAATATTCGCCTACAGAATTTTGGGAAGGAGTAAAATATTTTAATGGAAAACATTCACCAATAACAGATGCAAAAAAGGACAAAGGATATTCACAAGCATGGCTACATCACAAGGGTAGAAATAAGCATCATACAGACTATTGGGTAGATTTAAGTGCACCAGATAAAACTCCAATTATTCCATATCAATATGTGGCAGAAATGTTATGTGATAAATTGGCTGCGGGGATGGTGTATAAAGGAAAAGACTGGACTAAGGAGTATGAACTAGATTATTGGTTGAATGAGAGAGACAAAACTCTTGTTAATGACCAGGTTGAGGCATTGATTACTGAATTTTTGACGCAAGTTAGTAAAGATGGAATTGATAAAGTATTAACTAAGAAAAATGTAAAAGCGTTATATAAAAAATATTGTTCTCCTGAACGACGAAATGAGGTTACTAGGGAATATGCGAACAAAGAGTAATTTGATTGTTTTAGATTAATCATAGAATATGCGAACAAAGAGTAATTTAATTTGACAATTTACATAATTTCTTGTATAATGTTAGATGTAACTTGTAAACATATCAACAAAGTAATTTTGGAGGTAGAAAATGAATGGAGTGTTTTGGCTAATGAGATGTGGCGTGGTAGAGTCATTTGATCGGAAGAAAGTAAGTAAAAAACTAAAAAAGGGTTTGTTGAAATATAAAAAAAAGGATGAACAATTTTCTATGATACTTAAAGAAATTATTGATGAAATGGAATATAATGATACTGTTAAAATTAAGTGTATCGGAGAAGTTCAAGTAGTCCTTGATAACAGAACACACTCTTGGGATAGTAAGGAAAAAATTCGGACTCTTACTTTTAAAGGTGAAAATGCAATACGACTTAATGAAATCTTTTTTTCAGATGAAGAAAAAAGTAATAGAAACAAGAAAAAAATTATGAAAAGAAAATATGGATTTTTTGTTATTGATAATGATGAAAAGATCAAATTTGAAGGTATCATTGTTTGTATGCATGAATTTCTAAATGATACTATTCAAGTTAAAAGAAGTTCCTATGATAATATCAATGGTAAATATGTTCAAAAGGACGTATTGATAGTTGATTATCTAAAAGGAACTGGAATGGAAAAATTTAAACAGTTTATTACAACAGTTGCTACAGATAGGCTAAAATGTGGCTTTCAAATGCCGGAAATGGCCATAACGAAAGATGCAATGGACTTTATTGAAAAATAAATGTCTGTTGTTAACAAAGAGATAGTAGTGCTATAATATGGCGCTACTATTTTTCTGTGTATTAGCAAAGATATAATTTTAAAAATAAAAAATGAATAATCTGTAATATTTTATCAAAAAAATACACTTATAAAGTGAAAGGAGGAAAATGTTATGCAGAATATAGAAGAAATATATAAACAACATTCAAATGCAGTATATAAATATTTATTCTGCCTAACAGGTAATGCAGATATATCAGAAGAACTAACACAAGAAACTTTTGCAATAGCAGTAAAAGAAATAAAAAAATTTAAAGGAAACTGCAAAGTATCAGTATGGCTATGCCAAATTGCAAAATATTTATGGTACAAAGAATTAAAGAAAAAATCACGAAAAAATATATCAATAGAAGAAATTGAAGAGGTAGAAGAAACAAAAACAGTAGAAGATATTATTTGTGATAATGACGATAAAATAAGGCTTTTTAAAGACATACAAAAATTAGATGAAAAAACAAAAGAAGTAGTTTATTTGAGAATAACAGGGAATTTAAGTTTTAATGAAATTGGAGAAGTTTTAGGAAAAACACCTAATTGGGCAAGAGTTACATTTTATAGAGCAAAACAAAAATTAAAGGAGGTAAGAAAAGATGAAAAAAGAAATTGAATGTAAAGTAGTTGAAGATTTATTATTTGGATATGTTGATAAAACTTTAAATAATGAGTCTAAAAAATTAGTTGAAAATCATTTGAAGGATTGCAAAGACTGCAAAGAAAAACTGAATGAAATTCTAGAAGAGAATAAACAAAATGAAAAGATACAACAAAGAGAAATTGACTATTTAAAAAAAATAAAAACTAAAAGCAGAATAAAATCAATATTAATTGCGATTGGAATTATAATATTAATTTTAATTTTATTATATTTAATAAAATTTATAAGAATTTCTAATATAATGAAAAAAGCAGAAAAAAGTTTAAAGTCACAAAATTATTATTGTGAAAAACAGGAAAATTCTGTCGAAAATAGTGTTTCTGTATCCAAAACATATTATAAAGATGGAAAATATAAAATAACAAATGAAATATATTCAGATAATGGTAAAGAACTTATTTCTACTGAATATGGAGAAGTGGAAAGTGATGAAAGAAAAATAGTAAATGAAAGAGAAAAAATTGTTACAGTATATAAAGGTGATATCTCAGAGACTTTTAATAAAGAAGAAAATGTAAAATTTGATAGATTTCCATTAGAAGAAAGAAAAATGGTTTATGCAAATTTAGGTAAGGCATTTTTGATGTCTATAGAATCAGATTCATATGATTCAAATAAAGAGTATTATATTTTAAGATATAAGTTTGATAAGAGAAATACATGGGAAGTATGGTTAGATAAAGAAACTGGTCTTGTTATTAGAGAGATAAATAGAGGTGGTTCAGTAGTATATATTCCAGGAACAGAAATTGTTAAAAAGGAGAGTGATATTATTGAAAAATATAAATATGATTTTGGTATTGTAAATGATGAGGATGTGAGTGTACCTGATTTTTCTGGCTATAAAGTTGAGTATCAAAATTGGAATATGAGTGATATTGGGAAGTAGATAAATATAAATTGACATTGACAATTGGAATAGGTTTTTGTATAATGTTAAAAGTAACAAGGCAGTAATATCAACAAATATTTTGGAGGTAGAAAAATGAGCGTGTACGTAAAAATGACAAAAGAAAAAATAAAAAAAGAAAGTGATTTTGTAATATATAATTATATTGCATCACAGGAAAATGTAACAGAGAAACAACTAAAAGAGGATTTACGGGGAAAATATGGGCTTCAACTTAATATAGAAGAAATCCAGAAAATTATATTAGACTATGTGAAATGTGGAATCCTATCACCTAGATTTAGATATTATAAAGTTAAAAGTTGTTGATGAAAAATGTAAGAAGAGAAGTGCCAAACTTCTCTTTTTGCGTATCACATTAATTTTGTATTGAAACAAAACAAAACTTGTGATATATTCATATGGAAAAACATAGGAGGAATAAAAGGTAAATAAAAACACCTTAAAAAAAGAAAATGTACTATACATATATGATAAGATGTGAAGATAATTCAATTTACACAGGAATGACAAATGACTTAGACAAACGTTTTAATGAACACAAAATCAAAAGTAAAAATGGAGCAAAATATACAAAATCACACAATGCAATTAAATTAGAAGCGGCATGGAAAAGCAAAGACAAATCACTAGCATGTAAATTAGAATATCAAATAAAGAATTTAACTAAAAAACAAAAAGAAAACTTAATAAACGGAGAAAAACTATCAACATATCTGCACGGAAAAATAGACTGTAGAAGATATAGAAAATGTCCTTTTTTGGATGGTTTTCAAAAGGACACATGGAAGGAGAAATAAAAAATGCCTAACTGGACAAAAGAACAAAAACAAGCAATATATGAAAAAAACTCAAATTTATTAGTGGCTGCAGCAGCGGGAAGTCGGAAAAACGGCGGTATTAGTAGAAAGAATTATAAACAAAGCAATAAATGAAAATATTGATATAGACAAATTATTAGTCGTAACATTCACAAATGCGGCGGCATCAGAAATGAGAGAAAGGGTATTAGATGCAATATACAAAAAATTGGATGAATACCCGGAAAATGAAAATTTACAAAGACAAATAACATTATTAAATATGGCAAGTATTTGTACAATAGACTCATTTTGTTTAGATGTTGTAAAAAACAACTTTTATGAATTAGAAAATGTATCACCTAATTTTAGAATTGCAGATACACCTGAGATAGAACTTTTAAAACAAGAGATTTTGGACGAATTGTTTGAAAATAAATATCTTTCAGAAGATAAAGACTTTACAAAACTTATAAATACATATACAAGTTACAGAGATGATACACCTTTAAAAGACTTAATTTTAAGCATTTATAGTTATATAAGTTCAAGCCCATATCCACTAAAATGGCTAAATGAGAAAATAGAAATGTTTAACATAAAAGATGAACTAGATAAAGATTTTAGTCAAACTCCATGGGGAAAAGTGTTATTGGAAGAGATGGATGAAGAATTAACAGATGATTTAGCTATACTTGAAGATACAGTAAAAGGAATGGAATATGAAAAGGAGCTAGAAATTTTCAAGCAAATAATGGAGTCAGACATTAAGCAATTATCAACATTAAAAGAAAATTTAAATAATTGGAATAAAGCATATGAAATCGCACAAAATATAAAATTTACGGCATGGTCAAGAAAAAAAGTAGAATCAGAAATAAAAGAAGAAGCAAAAAATGTAAGAGATAGTGTAAAAGATAAATTCAAGAGAAAAACAGGAAAAATATTTGTATCAGATTCACAACAATCAAATCAAGATATATTTGATATGTATGATATTTTGAAAAAATTAGAAAAATTGATTATAGAATTTGATGAAATATTTTCAAAAAGAAAAAGAGATAAAAACATAGTTGACTTTACAGATATAGAACATTTTGCTTTAAATATATTAGTAAAAGATGTAGAAACAACAACTGATGAAAACGGAGAAAAATACAAAAAAATAATAAAAACAGAAGTTGCAAAAAAATACACAGAAAAATTCGAAGAAATTGCAATTGATGAATATCAAGACAGTAATCTAGTGCAAGAATTTATTCTTTCTTCAATTTCTAGAGGAAATAACATGTTTATGGTTGGAGATGTAAAACAAAGTATTTATAGATTTAGACAAGCAATGCCAAAATTATTTTTAGAAAAATATGAGACATATGGGACAGTGCAAAAATGTCTCGTAAATATGTCAAACAATGTCGAAAAACAAAATTTGACAAAAAAAGACTCAAAAAGTGAGACAAATTTGGACTGTCCCAACTGTCTTACTGGAAGAAAAATTCAGTTATTCAAGAACTTTAGGAGTAGGGATAATGTGCTTGATTTTACAAATTTGATTTTTGAAAATATTATGAGCACAAAATTAGGAGAAGTTGACTATAATGAAGACGAGTATTTGAATTTTGGTGCAGAAGATTACAAAAAAATAGAACAAAATTTAAAAACAGAAATTGATATAATAGATGTAAAAACAGAGGAAGAAAACGAAGAAGATAGCCAAGAGTGCTCAAATAAATATTATGAAAATTCAGATGATTTTGATGATGAAGATGTGGAAAATTTAGATGAATTAGAACATCTAGAAAATATTGAAATTGAAGCAAAATATGTTGCAAATAAAATTAAAAAATTAATAGATAGCAAATATCAAGTATATGACAGAAAAAAGGAAATATTTAGAGATATAACATACAAAGATATAGCGATTTTGCTAAGGTCCACAAAAGACAAGGCAAGTATATATGAACAAGAACTTATAAAACTTGATATGCCTGTATTTGCAGATAGTAACCAAGAATATCTAGACTCAATAGAGATTCAAACAATAATGAGTTTACTAAAAATAATAGATAACCCTATGCAAGACATTCCACTTGTAACAGTTTTAAGGTCAAATATAGGTAAATTCACGGATAACGAACTTGTAGAAATCCGTTTATCAGATAAATACGATAATTTCTATAATTGTATGCAAAAAGCAAAAGTTGATGTTAATGCACAATTAAAAGAAAAAATAGAAAAGTTTTTAAATCAAATTGATACATGGAGAAAAGAACAAGAATATCTTGCATTAGACGAATTGATTTGGAAAATCTATTCAGACACAGGATATTACAATTATGTGGGATTAATGCCAAATGGTAATTTAAGACAAGCAAACTTGAAGATGCTATTTGAAAGAGCAAAAAAATATGAAACTGCAAGCTTTAAAGGGCTATACAATTTTATAAACTTTATAGAAAAACTAAAAATAAATTCAGGTGATTTAAGTTCAGCAAAAATAATAGGCGAAAATGACGATGTTATTAGAATAATGAGTATTCACAAGAGTAAAGGACTTGAATTTCCAATTGTATTTTTGGTAAATGCAAACAAACAATTCAATGAGCAAGATATAAGAAAAAATCCGGTTCTATTGCACCAAGACCTGGGAATAGGTGCTAAATATATTAATTACAATGCACAAGTTCAATATGATACTTTAACAAGAGAAGCAATCAAAAATGTTATTAGAAATGAAAATATTTCAGAAGAAATGAGAATTTTGTATGTTGCTTTAACAAGAGCAAAGGAAAAATTAATAATAACGGGAATTTCTAAAGATTATTCAAAACAATTAGAAGATATTGAACAACAAAAAAATATTTATGCAAGAAAAGAAGAAAAAATAAATCCTATTTTAGTAAAAAAATACAAAGACTATTTAGACTGGATATTACTTGTATATTTGTATGAACAGTCTAATACAGAAGATTTACTTGAATTGAATAGAATAGAACCAAGTAGTGTTTTGGAAAATAAAAAACAAGAAAATGAACAAGAAAATACATCTCAAAATGTAATTGAGATGTTAAATGAAAATTCTAATAAAAAGGATATAAATCAAATTAAAGGACAAATAGAATATGAATATCCTGATAAATTAGCTATTGACATTCCAACTAAAAGTTCTGTTACAAAAATAAAACAAATGAAGCAAAAACAATTGTGCGTTGATTTTGTGAGTTTAGATAATGAAGAATTTACAAAAACAAACGACAAGACAGGTGAAAATAATGACAATACTGATAAAGCAAATGTTACTTTTGAAAAGCCTAAGTTTTTACAAGATGAAAAAGAAACCAAAATAACATCTGCACAAAAAGGAACACTTACACACTTATGCCTACAAAAATTAAATCCAAAAGAGGATTATGATTTAGAAAAAATAAAATCATTAATACAAAATTTGGAAATGAATAAAATAATAACAGAAAAAGAAAGCAAAGCAATAAATCCAAACAAAATATTACAATTTACAAAATCAGAGATTTGGAAACAATTAAAAAATGCCAAAGAATATTATCAAGAAAAGCCATTTTATATTAATGTTCCAGCGAGTCAAATTTATGATGAGGATATAAAGGAAAATATACTTGTTCAGGGTATTATAGATTTATATTTTGTAAATGAAAATGGGCAAATTATTTTGGTTGATTATAAGACTGATTATGTTGAAAGTGGTAAAGAATTTGAACTTGTTGAAAAATATAAGAGTCAATTGGATTTGTATAAACAGGCTTTAGAGAGCGCTTTGGGTACAAAGGTGGAGAAGGTTTATATGTATTCTGTTTATTTGGGTAAAGAAATTGAAATTTGACAATTAACATAACATAATGTATAATGCTAATGTAGCAAAATGTAATAAAATACAAACAAAGAATTTTGGAGGTATCTAATATGAAAGAAAATAGTCAAGAGAAGTATATGGAAATTATACGGCAACTAGTGGATTTGGGTGCATATTCAACAAATACCTTGAATAAAACATTACAATTAGCAGTAGAAGGCAGATATACAGATCTAGTAAAATTCCTTATAGAAAGAGGAGCAGATCCAACAAACATTTTGAATGAAACAATACAATTATTATCAGAAGGAGGACATATAGATTTAGTAATAAAATTTCTTATAGAAAAAGGAGTAGATCCAACAAACATTTTGAATGAAACAATACAATTATTATCAGAAGGCGGACATATAGATTTAGTTAAATTTCTTATAGAAAAAGGAGCAGATAGTAATAGATCTTTTGTTTTAGTGGCAGAGGGAGGAAATAAAGAACTTGTAGAACTATTACTTGAAAAAGGAGCATATCCAACAAACACTTTGAATAAAGCTTTACAATTAGCATCAAAAGGAGGACATACAGATCTAGTAAAATTTCTTATAGAAAAAGGAGCAGATGTAACAGCAGATAATAATAGAGCTATTGTTTTAGCGGTAAAGGAAGAAAATACAGAACTTGTAGAACTATTACTTGCATATGGAGCACATGTGACGGATATAGAATCCAAAGTACTTCTGAGTACTCCAGTAAAAAGTGGAAATATAGAATTAGTTAAACTACTGGTAGTACATGGAGTACTTCCAACGGAGGAGACTTGTTATTCACTCTTTTTGAATGCAATAAATGGAGGATATGTAGAAATCTTAAAAATTATAATTAGATATGCGGATGAGAAAATGATAAATGATTTACTTGAGATTGCAATAGGAAATAAAAATTTGAAAATAATAGAAATTTTATTGGAAAATGGTGCAGATATAGAGCTTTTTAAGAAAAAAGATATGCAACTTGCGTTGTTATATGACCCAAATATAATATTGAAGGACATTATAAAACACCTTTCAACGTTTAATTAAAGTACTTTCAAACAAAGAGGATATTCAATGAGTATCCTTTTTTGTGGTTAATAAATCATAATATGATTTGTTCTACTAATTTTCAAAATTAGTTAAATCTACCCAAAATATTGAAATTTCAATATTTTTCTGTTATAATAACAACATAAAGTAATAAAAGGAGAAGTAACATGGATAGAATGAAAACGTTTTTTAAATATGCGATGTGGATAATACTATTTTACATATTTTCAAACATATTGATATATTTAAATTTGGAAACAACATATCAAAATATAGGAAGAAAGGACAATTTGCCACAAGTAACAGTGTATCAAGCACAAGCAACCAAAATAAATGGACGTATAAAAGGCAGTATTTACAATAGTTCAGAACATAAAATTACAAATAAATACTTAAGAATAGATTTATACTCAGAAAGAGATACATTCTTAGGAAGTAAATACATAGATGTATCTACAATGAGAGATGATGAAACAAGAAATTTTGAAGAATACTTTAAAGTACAAGATGTAGATTATTACGAAATGAAATTTGTTGATGAAAAGGAAGAAGGAGAATTACCCGAAATGTTGAAAGATTTAACAAGAGAGCAAGTAGTTTGGGGAACATTCTTAACATTTTTAATATTCTGGTAAAAATGTAAAGGTTACCAAAAAATAAATTTTGGTAACTTTTTATAATTTATATTTACAAACATAGAAAAGAGAAAAAATATATGAAAGAGAATATAACAATTGGAGAACTTACTCAAGCTGTTTCAGATGCATCAACAGAATTTGAGAAAAATAATACAGAGTTAAAAAGAAAATATTTATTATGGAATATAGAAGCATTTAATTTGATTGCATCAAGAGTAAGTGTATGCAAAGGAACTTTTGGAACGGGATATCCATTTTATGCTTTAGGTAAAAATTTAGAGGGAACTCTTCCAATTATTACAGAACAAATAAGATATAATAGACAACTAGTAAAAGATGGAGTTCCTATTCAAAAGTCTATTTGGAAATGTAAATCTTGTTTATATGAAAATTATGATAAAATGCAAGATTTGAAAAGTATTTGTAAGCCGTGTCCAAATGTGATAGATAAATTAAAACCTAGGAAAATAATAAATAGATTACCAGATATGGATATGTGGGTAGTATGCCAAGATGGAAAAGTTGAAAAGGCAGAAAGAGAACTTACAAAACTTTTTGAAAAAAATAATATGCATACATCAGATGTGAATCCCGCTAACACAATAGACAATGTAGTTTATATTTCAAAAATGTTAAAACAAGGAAAAATGCCAGAAATATATTTAGCAATAGATGCTCATATTATTGAACAATCTGTATTAAAAAAGATAATAGAAGAAGTACCAGAAGCACTTAAAACTGCAAGAAAAGAAGGAATACAACCATATTTACCAATACATCCTAAATCATATAGAAAAAATTGGCAATATGATGATGAAGCATATAATTATATTTTTGATTTTTTAGCATCTTTTACAGAATTTAATTTTGAAAAAGAATTACAACAATCCTTAGATACTAGCAGAAAAGAAGTATCAAAACAATTTTCAATTGATGAACTTTTGGAATTTCTTTGGATGTCTGCAAAAGAATCTACTTTTAGAAGATTTCAAAATTTAGATGTAGAGGAAAATTTTAGAAAAAGAGTTAATGGTTGGAATACAGAAAGAGCAAAAGGCGATGTAATTGAAGAAGAAAAATAGTTATAAAAGAAAGAGAAAAATTATGAATAAGAAAATTGATTTACATATACATACAACTATGTCAGATGGAACATTAACACCTAAAGAAGTTATTAACGAAGCAGAAAAAAATGGAGTTTCTGTTATAGCAATAGCAGACCATGATACAATAGAAGCTTATAATGATGAATTATATTTGTATGCAAAAGAAAAAAACATACAACTCATAAATGCTGTAGAAATATCAACAAAAACTAAAAAAGCAGGAATACATGTATTAGGATATAATTTTGATTTAACTGATAAAAATTTTCAAGAAAAATTATATAAATTAAGAAATGCAAGACATGATTATTTGCACAATGTAGCAAAAAAATTAAATAAATTAGGATATTTTTTAAATGTAAAAGAATTAAATAAAATAGATGCTGTAACAAAAGCACATATATCACTTAATGTAATATCTAGTGAAAAAAATAGAAAATTGTTAATAGAAAATTTTGGTCATATTCCAAATAAGAGTGAATTTATAGAAACAGTAATGAACGAAAATTGTCCAGCTTATGTAAAAAAAGAAACTATAACGCCTAAAGAAGCTGCGGATATAATAAGATCAGCTAATGGAAAAGTTGTCTTAGCGCATCCCGTTGCATATGAACACGAAGATAATTTAACAGAAGAAGATATTTTGCAAATAGTTAAAGACATGAAAACAGATGGACTGGAAGCTAATTATATATACATAGATAGAAATAATCAGATATTTGATGAAACAAGTAAATGGAATAATTTTGCAAAAGAGAACAATTTGTTTGTTACAATAGGCTCTGATTTTCATAATAAAGATGGAATTCGTCCAGAAATTGGTTTTATAAATACAGAGTTTTCTTTAGATGGTAAAACAGTAGATGAAATTTTAAAGAATTTATATATGTGATATAAATACAAATAGTTTATATTTTTTTATCAAAAAAATGAAATTTGTTGATGAAAAGGAAGAAGGAGAATTACCCGAAATGTTGAAAGATTTAACAAGAGAGCAAGTAGTTTGGGGAACATTCTTAACATTTTTAATATTCTGGTAAAAAATAAAAGTTGTCAAGAGGGAATATTCCCTTTTGATAACTTTTATTTTTTAAACAAATTTTTAAATATCTATTGAATATATAAACTTTTTATGTTAATATAATGATATTATATTTCAAACGATATTTTATTAATTCAATTTATGGCAAATCTGCCAAAGTTTCAAGAAAAAAATTAAATATAGAAAGAAGGAATGCAACATAGTAAAATTATTAAATCCTAAAAATGATTATGTTTTCAAGAGAATATTTGGACAAATTGGAAACGAAGACATAACTGCTTCATTAATAAGTTCAATAGTTGGCAAAGAAATAACGAATGTTGAATTAGACAATAATACAATACTTGAAAAAGATTTATTTGATGACAAAGTAGGAATTTTGGACATTAAAGCAAAAATAAATAGTGCTATTAATTGTGATATAGAGATGCAGGTAGTTGATAAAAATGACATAGAGAGAAGATTATTGTTTTATTGGAGTAGATTATTTAGTAAAAGTATAAAAGCAGGAAAAGACTATTCAAAATTAGAAAAAACAATAGCAATACTAATAACAGATTATGAATTAGAATCATTAAAACAAATCCCCAAATATCAAACAAAATGGCAAATAAGAGAGGAAGAATACCGCCAGGTTATATTGACAGATGTCATGGAATTGTATATAATTGAATTACCAAAGTTCATAAAATATAAAGAAAATAAAAAGAAACAAGTGGACTCTTGGTTAAAATTTATAGAAAATCCAGAGGTGGTAAATATGGATGAAAATGCAGCAATAAAAAAAGCACAAAAAGAATTAGAAAAAATAAGTAGTGATGAGCATGAAAGATATTTAGCAGAATTAAGAGAAAAATACATAATGGACCAAAAAGCAACAGAAGATGCAGGATATTACAAAGGGATAAAAGAAGGAATGATAAGTGTTGCAAAAAAATTATTACAACAAAAAATATCAATTGAAGTAATAAGTAAAGCAACAGGTCTTACAAAAGAAGAAATAGAAAAATTAAAAATCTAATTGAAAAATCGTTTGAAATATAAATGAATTTTGTAATAAAAATATTTGAATGTAAACAGGATAAAAGAGATAAAACTCTATATCCTGTTTTTGCGTTATCATAACTTTTTAAGGTTACAGAATTCGTTACAAAAAATGTAACGAAAATGTAACAAAAGAAAAAAGCTTAGAGCCAAGCCGACAAAAAAAATCAAAAAAATCTTTTTCATAAAATGTTGCAATTGCAACAGAAAAACTTTGCGGATGATATATAATAAGTGCATACTTAAACAAGGGGAGGATATGGAAATGAAAATTATAAAAAGAGACGGATCAATAGTAGACTATAATCCAGAAAAAATCAGAATAGCAATAAAAAAGGCTAACAACGAAGTGTCAAGAAAAGAAAGAGCAACAGAAACAGAAATTGAAGAAATAATAACTTATATTGAAGATTTGAAAAAATCAAGAATATTAGTTGAAGATATCCAAGACATAATAGAGCAAAAATTAATGTCATTAGAAAAATATCAATTAGCAAAAACATATATCACATATAGATACACAAGAGCATTAGTTAGAAAAGCAAACACAACAGACCAATCAATAAAAGAATTAATTGAAGGTGAAAGTGAATACTGGAACAATGAAAACTCTAACAAAAATGCAACAGTTGTAACAACACAAAGAGATTATTTAGCAGGAATAACAAGTACAGATATCACAAGAAGATTTCTATTACCAGAAGATATAGTAAAAGCACATGATGAAGGAATAATTCATTTCCACGACGCAGACTATTTTGCACAAAATGCATTAACAAACTGTGAACTTATAAACTTAGAAGATATGCTACAAAATGGAACAATTATGAATGGGGTTATGATAGAAAAACCACACAGATTTATAACAGCATGTACAATAGCAACACAAATTATTTTAGCAGTTACATCATCAACATATGGTGGAGCAACAATATCATTATCACATTTAGCACCATTTGTAAAAAGCAGTTATGATAAATATTACAAAAAATATAAAGATAGAGGATTAACAGAAAAACAATGTGAAGAATATGCAAAACAGGATACAAGAAAAGAAGTATCAGACGGTGTACAAACATTCAATTATCAAGTTAATTCAATGACAAACACAAATGGACAAGCACCTTTCTTATCAGTATGTATGTACCTAGGTGAAACAGAAGAATATAAAGAAGAATTAGCAATGATTATAGAAGAATTCTTAAAACAAAGAATAGAAGGATTCAAAAACGAAAAAGGTGTATATGTTACACCAGCATTCCCAAAATTATTATATGTACTAGAAGAAGACAACGTACACGAAGATAGTAAATTTTGGTATTTAACAGAACTTGCAGCAAAATGTACTGCAAAAAGAATGGTACCAGATTACATATCAGAAAAGAAAATGTTAGAACTAAAAGTTGATAAAAACGGAGAGGGACATTGCTATCCATGTATGGGATGCCGTTCATTCTTAACACCATATGTAGACCCAGAAACAAACAAACCAAAATATTATGGAAGATTTAATCAAGGTGTTGTAACAATAAACTTAGTTGATGTTGCATTAACATCTGGAAAAGATAAAAATAAATTTTGGAAAATATATGACGAAAGACTTGAATTATGTCACAGAGCATTACAAGCAAGACATGAAAGATTAAGCAAAGTAACAAGTGACGTTGCACCTATTCTTTGGCAAAACGGTGCATTTGCAAGATTACCAAAAGGAGCACCAATTCATCCATTATTACATGGTGGATATTCAACAATTTCACTTGGATATGCAGGATTATATGAATGTGTTAAATACATGACAGACAAGAGCCATACAGACAATGGCGAAGGTAAAGAATTTGCAATTGAAGTAATGAAAAAATTAAACGAAAAATGCAAAGAATGGAAAGAAAAAGAAGACATAGATTACAGTGTTTATGGTTCACCAATTGAATCAACAACATATAAATTTGCAAAATGCTTAAAAGAAAGATTTGGAGTTGTAGAAGGAATAACAGACAAAAATTACATCACAAACTCATATCATGTACCAGTATTTGAGGAAATAGATGCATTTTCTAAACTAAAATTAGAAAGTGAGTTCCAAGTATTAAGCCCAGGTGGAGCTATATCATATGTAGAAACACCAAACTTACAAGACAACCTAGAAGTAGTTCTTCAAATAATCAGATTTATTTATGATAACATTATGTATGCAGAATTAAACACAAAATCAGATTATTGCCAAAAATGTGGATTTGATGGAGAAATTTTAATTGATGATAATCTAGAATGGTACTGTCCAAACTGTGGAAACAGAGACCATAACACATTAAATGTTGCAAGAAGAACTTGTGGTTATATAGGAAGTAATTTCTGGAACAAAGGAAGAACTCAAGAAATAAAAGAAAGAGTTCTACATATTGATAATAAGGATGATGAATAAAATGGGGTATAATAAAATTAGAAAAATGGACATTTCAGATGGACCAGGAGTAAGAGTATCAATATTTATGCAAGGTTGTGCATTCAACTGCAAAAACTGTTTTAATCCAGAAACACATGATTTTAATGGCGGGAAAGAATTTACAGATGCAACAATAGATAGAATATTAGAATTATCAGACAATGATAATATTGAAGGACTATCAATTTTAGGTGGTGAACCAATGCATCCTAGAAACATTGAAAACACTACAAAATTAGCAAAAGCTTTTAAAGAAAAATATCCTAACAAAAGTGTGTGGGCATGGTCAGGATTTAAGTTTGATAAAGATTTAAAAGATAAAGAAGTTACTAAATATTTGGATGTTTTAGTTGATGGACAATATGTTGATGAATTACATAATCCTACTTTGAAATGGAAGGGATCTTCAAACCAAAGAGTTATTGATGTTCAAAAAAGTTTGAAACAAAATCAAGTTGTATTATTTGAGAAATAATGTGCCATAATAATTATAAAATAAAATTAAAGATATTCATAATATAATATATTTTTATAATTTACGAATGTGATTGGAACAATATTAGAAAATCTTAAAGAAATTAATGGAAGGAGTTCACGTCGAGCGAAGCGAGGACTAAGTGGAAGGGTGCCATTAATTTCTTTTAGAATTTTCTTGTTTTGTGTATTAAACCGAGAAAATTATCAAAATATATTATATTATAAATATAAAAATTATTATATAATTAAAAAATGTATTTGAAAGGAATGTGATTTTTGATGGCAAATACTAAAGAAAACGTAGACATAAATAAAATGTATGCAAGTGAAAGCAAAATAAGTAAAGATGAGTTTATACAAAAATACAAAATAACAGAAAACGGAATAACAAACGAAGAAGCAGAAGAAAAATTTCGAAGATTAGGACCAAACGAAATTAGACAAGCAAAACCTAAAAAGTGGTATAACTATTTTTGGGAAAGTTTGGTCACACCATTTAATTGCATATTAATTGGAATTGCACTTATATTAATTTATACAGACGTGATTTTGGCTGAAACACCAAGTTATGCAAATATTATAGTAATAGCAATATTAGTAATAGCAAGTACTTTATTAGATTTCTTTGAAGAATATAGGTCAAATAAAGCAGCAGAAAAATTAAAGAAAATGGTTGCAACAAAAACAACTGTAATTAGAAATGGAAAAAAAATAGATATTCAAATTAAAGATGTAGTAATTGGAGATACTGTTGTATTATCTGCAGGAAGCATGATACCAGCAGATTTAAGAGTAATTGAAGCAAAAGACTTGTATGTTGGACAATCATCTTTAACAGGTGAATCTGATAGTGTTAAGAAAACTGTAGAATTAGAAGATAAAGAAGACGAAATTGATAACATATCAGATTTTGATAATATTTGTTTTATGGGAACAAATGTAGTATCAGGTTCAGCAAAAGGTGTTGTAATAAAAACTGCAGATTCAACATATTTTGGGAAAATAGCACACACAATAACTGCTGGAAAAGCCAAAACAGCATTTCAAAAAGGAATTGAAAACATAAGTAGATTGTTAATAAAATTTATGTTGTTTATGATACCATTAGTATTTGTTATAAATGTTGAAAAACATGAATTTATAACAGCATTTACATTTGCAGTTGCAATAGCAATATGTATAACACCACTATTATTGCCAGTAATTTTATCATCAAGTTTATCAAAAGGTGCAATAAGAATGTCAAAAAAGAAAACTATTGTTAAAAAACTTGATTCAATTCAAAATTTTGGAGCAATGAACATTTTATGTACAGATAAAACAGGAACATTGACTGAAGATAAAATCGTACTTGAAAGATATTTGGACATAAATGGTGATGAAGATATAAGAGTTTTGAAACACGCATTTCTAAATTCGTATTTTCAAACTGGATTAAAAGGAAGCATAGACGAAGCGGTAATAAAAAGAGCTTCTGAAAATAATTTAATGGAACTTACAGAAAAATATAAAATAATTGACGAAATACCATTTGATTTTTCTAGGAGACGCTTATCAGTTATTGTATCAGATGGAGAAAAAAGACAATTAATTACAAAAGGTGCAGTTGAAGAAATATTGAGCATCTGTACTATGGTTGACTATAAAGGACAAGTTAGCAAAATAACAAAAGAAATTAAAGACAATATCAAAAAAATCAGTAAACAATTAAACAAAGAAGGGTTAAGAGTTGTTGCGGTTTGTCAAAAAAATGATATGGAAAACAAAACAAATTTTGAAGTATCAGACGAGAAAAATATGATATTGCTTGGATTTATAGGATTCTTAGACCCGCCAAAAGAAAGTGCGAAAGAATCTATCAAAAGACTAAATAAAGCAGGAATTAGAGTTATAGTTCTTACTGGTGATAATGCTGATGTAACTAGATGTGTATGCGAAAAAGTAGGAATAAATTCTAGAAATATTGTATTAGGAAGCCAAATTGAAAAACTTCCAGACATTGGGGTAATACGTTTATTAAAGAAGTCAAATATATTCGCAAAACTTTCTCCAATACAAAAAGCTAGAATTGTAAGACTATTAAGACAAAATGGAAATGTAGTAGGCTATATGGGAGACGGGATAAATGACAGTCCGTCATTGACAAACTCAGATGTAGGTGTATCTGTAGATACAGCGGTTGATATTGCAAAAGAATCAGCAGACATAATTTTACTTGAAAAAGATTTAAATGTATTGCTAGACGGTGTTGAAGAACGGAAGACGTACATTTGTAAACTTAATGAAATATATCAAAATGGCAACAAGTTTCAACTTTGGAGAAGTTGTATCTGTAATTGTAGCAAGTATATTTTTGCCATTTTTACCGGAAACACCAATTCAATTATTAGTTGAAGGCTTAATATACGATTTTGGACAAATGACATTACCATTTGATCATGTTGACAAAGAACAGTTAGAAAAACCAAAGAAACTAGATATCAAGAGTTTAAAGAGATTTATGCTATTTATGGGACCTGTAAGCTCAGCATTTGACATTGTTGTATTTTTAACATTATGGTTTGTATTTAGATTAAGAGATGTATCACATTTTCAAACAATTTGGTTTACTTACAGCATAGTTTCAAACTTAGTTGGAATGCATATAATAAGGACTGCTAAAGTTCCATTTATTCAAAGTAATGCTCATAAATATGTATATGCATCATCAATTTTATTGATATTAGTTGGTATTGTTGTGCCATTTACAACTTTGGGCAATGCTATTGGACTTGTACCTATTGGTGCAAAATATTTGTTTATGATTTTTGTTGTTACATTTTTATATTGCATTATTGCTTCTTTTGCAAAGAGAATCTATATCAAAAAATATAAAGAGTGGATTTAATCTTGATTTGTAAAAATTAATATGATATTATACTTTCAAAAGGAGATGTGATTATATGAAAAACAAAAAAATAGTAATATTTGCAATTGTAATAATAGTAGTAATAGCAATTATTGTTGGAGCATTATATATAGTAAATAGAAATACTCCAAAGCCAGAAGAAGCGCTAAGTGCTTATATATCATTGTTAAATGAACAAAAATATGAAGAAATGTATAATATGATTTCTGAATATTCAAAAACACAAATATCACAGGAAGACTTCATAAAAAGAAACAAAAATATATATGAAGGAATTGATGCATATGACATAAAAGCTACACCATCCGAAACAACAAAAGATGGCAAAACATATAGCATTAAATATAATGAAAGTATGTCTACATCTGCAGGAACAATTAGTTTTGAAAATACAGCAAAATTAGTAAGGGAAAATAAGGAATATAAAATAAGTTGGACATCTAGTATGATTTTTCCAGAATTAAGAAATACAGACAAAGTAAGAGTTTCTACATTATCTGCAAAAAGAGGAGAAATTTTAGATAGAAATGGGGCAAAACTTGCACAAAATGGAAGTATTTCAAGTGTTGGAATTGTACCAGGTAAATTAGGAGAAAATAAAACAGAAAATATAAGTAAAATATCAGAATTGACAGGTGTTTCAACAGATTATATAAATACACAAATATCTGCATCTTATGTAAAAGATGATACATTTGTACCAATCAAAAAAGTTTCTGCAGATAATACAGAATTAAAGAGTAAATTGTTAGAAATACCAGGAATCAAAATAACAAGTGTTGATGCCAGAGTGTATCCACTTGGAGAAGAGGCCGCACATTTGATTGGATATGTTCAAGCAATTAGTGCAGAAGAATTAAAACAAAAAGAAGGAAAAGGATATAATTCAAGTAGTATTATTGGAAAAGCAGGTTTAGAACAAGCATATGAAGATACTTTAAGAGGTATTGATGGAACAGAAATTTATATAGCAGATGAAAATGGTAATAAATTAAAAACCTTAGCAACTCAAGATAAAAAAGATGGAACAGATGTCAAATTAACAATTGATAGTGGAATACAAAAAAATTTATATAGTCAAATGAAAAATGATAAAGGCTTTTTTGTAGTTATGAATCCAACAACAGGTGAATTACTTGCAACAGTAAGCACACCATCATATAATTCAAATGATTTTGTGTTAGGCATGACATCTTCAAAATGGGAAGAATTAAATAACGATGAAAGTAAACCATTATATAATAGATTTTTACAAAGTTATTGCCCAGGTTCGACTTTTAAACCGATAACTGCTGCAATAGGGTTAACGAGTGGAAAATTAACAACAGATACAACATTTAATTATTCAGGATTAAAATGGCAAAAAAATTCAAGTTGGGGAGATGTTTATATAACAACATTAACTGCGTATAACGGACCTAAAAATGTAGCAAATGCTTTAATACATTCTGACAACATATTCTTTGGTCAAGCAGCAATGCAAATTGGTAAAGATACATTCTGCTCAGGACTTGATAAATTAGGATTTAATGAAGATGTTGATAAAACAATAGGATTTCCATTAACATTCAAAAAATCACAATATTCAAATTCTGAAAAAGCAGATATGAATGAAAAACAATTAGCCGATTCAGGATATGGTCAAGGTAATATACTTGTAAATCCAATACATATGGCATCAATTTATTCAGCATTTGCAAATAACGGAAACATGGTAAAACCATATATAGAATATAAAACAGGAAATACAGAATATTTAAAAGAAAATGCGTTTACATCAGAGGCTGCTAATACAGTGAAGGATGACTTGATTCAGGTTGTAGAAAATCCAGAGGGAACTGCAACTGATATGAAAGTACCGGGTGTTACTATTGCCGGAAAAACTGGAACTGCAGAATTGAAAAATTCTAGTACAGATACTGAAAGTGGTACATTGGGTTGGTTTGATTGCTTTACAGTCAATAATAATGATAATGATATGCTTATTATAGGTATGGTTGAAAATACTCAAAATAATAGTAGTGGTGGAAGCCATTATGTTATTAAGAAAATTAAAAGTTTATTTATAAAGTAAAAGAAAAAAAGGCCTTAGAAGAGGCCTTTTACTATTCCCTCTAAACCTAGGTCATTTTCAACAAAGTTATAAATGCTAAAAATAAAAACAAAGGCTGAGGTGATGCTCATAAGAATTACAAAAATAAATGTTATTTTTACTATTTGTTTTGATTTTTGACTACTTTTTGAAGATTTATACTTCATAATTAGATACATTACTATTGAAAATAATAATCCTAGTAGTGCAATTAAACAGTAAGTAATAATGTCTTTTTCCATTTTAACTCCTATAAAAATACAAGACTATATAGTGACAAATTATATTATAATATAAAATTTAAAAAAAATAAATAGTATTTTAACAATTTCTTGCAATTTTTGAGTCAATATAGTAAAATATAGATATTAAAAAAGCAAAAAAACTGAAAAATACAATTTTATGCCTTAAGAAAAAATATTATAAAAAAGTATAATAATAGATAAAAATAAAAGAAAGGAGAAAAATAATGGCAAAACCAATAGTAGCAATAATAGGAAAACCAAATGTAGGAAAATCAACGTTTTTCAATTATTTGGCAGGAAGTAGAATATCAATTGTTCAAGACACGCCAGGTGTAACAAGAGATAGAATATATGCAGAAACAAATTGGCGTGGAAGAAAATTCACATTGGTAGATACAGGAGGTATCGAACCAGAATCAGAAGATATCATATTATCTCAAATGAGAGAACAAGCAAATTTAGCAATATCAATGGCAGATGTAATAATCTTTTTAACAGATATTAGGCAAGGTGTAACAGCAGCTGACAGAGAAATTGCATTAATGCTTAAAAAATCGGGAAAACCAATTGTCCTAGTATGTAACAAAGCAGATAATTACGAAAAAGATAGACAAGAAGCATATGAGTTTTATAATTTAGGATTAGGGGACCCATATCCAATATCAGCATCAAATGCTTTGGGAATAGGTGATGTATTAGACGCAATATATGAACATTTTCCAGAAAAAGATGAATCAGAGGATGACGAAGAAATCATCAAAGTTGCTATAATAGGAAAACCAAATGTTGGTAAATCTTCTTTAATAAATAAAATTTTAGGAGAAAAAAGGACAATTGTAAGTAATATTGCAGGAACAACTAGAGATGCAATAGATTCACCATTTGAAAATGAACATGGGAAATATATTTTAATAGATACAGCAGGTATTAGAAAAAAAGCAAAAGTAAATGAACAAATAGAAAAATATAGTGTTCAAAGAAGTTTATTAGCGGTTGAAAGGGCAGATGTATGCTTAATGATGATTGATGCGAATGATGGCGTTACAGACCAGGATGCTAAAATTGCAGGTGAAGCTCATGAAGCAGGAAAAGGCGTTATAATTGTTGTAAACAAATGGGATGAATACGAAAAAACAACAGGAACATTAGAAAAATACAAAAAAGAAGTTTATGAAAAATTATCATATTTATCATATGCACCAATGATTTTTATATCTGCAAAAACTGGTCAAAGGGTTGATAAATTATTTGATATGATAAATAATGTTGCAAAACAAAATGCATTAAGAGTATCAACATCAGTATTAAATCAAGTAATAAATGAGGCAATAGCAATTGTTCAACCACCAACAGATAAGGGAAGAAGATTAAAAATTTATTATGGAACACAGGCTTCTACAAAGCCACCAACATTTGTTATTTTTGTTAATAATAAACAATTATTCCATTTTTCTTATCAAAGATATTTGGTAAATCAAATAAGAAAAGAATTTGGATTAGAAGGTACACCGGTTAGAATTATTGTTAGAGAAAAAGGTGAAAAGGAGTAGTTGAAAAATAGAAAGAGAGGTTAAAAAATGGCAATATATATAATAGTAGGAATAATAGCATACCTAATAGGTAGCATAAATTTTTCAGTGTTAATAAGCAAAAAAATGGCAGGATTTGATGTAAGAGAAAAAGGAAGTGGAAATGCAGGAACAACTAATATGTTGCGTTCAGTTGGAAAAAAAGCAGCAGCAATTACATTAATATGTGATATCTTAAAAGGAGTTATTTCTATAGTAATTGCAATAATAGTTGGAAATATAGCAAAAAATTTAGACAGAGAATTGCTTTTACAAATTGCAGGTATCGCAGTTGTCTTAGGACATACATTTCCAATATTTTTTGGATTTAAAGGTGGAAAAGGTGTAGCAACATCACTTGGGGTTTTACTTATAAGTAATTGGCAAATAGGATTAATTTGTTTAGTATTTGCAGTTGTTTTGATGGCATTAACAAGAATGGTATCTTTGGGATCATGTGCGGCAGCAGTTTTGTTTCCTGTTTTAACATTATTCATAAATCAACATTATACTGTTTTAACAGATGGCAAAAGTGGTAGAGTTTATTTTGTTTATAGTGTAATATTGGCCATAATTGTTTTATATAATCATAGAAGTAATATTAAAAGAATTTTAAATGGAACAGAAAACAAATTAAGTTTTAAAAATACAAAATAAATGGTAACATTTTATAATTAGCGAATTGTATAACAATAAATGTCCATTTGAGGGCACATAAGATAAAGGAGGTAATATAAATTTATGAATATTGCAATAATAGGAAGTGGAAGTTGGGGAGTTGCATTGGCAGTACATTTAGCAAATGTAGGTAACAATGTAAAGATATGGTCTTTTATGGAAGAGGAAAGAGACTTAATAAATAATGAAAGAAAATGCAAATTTTTGCCTGGTGTTGAATTACCAGAGAACATTATGTGTTCAACCGATTTTGGAGAAGTAATTAAAGATAGTAAAATGATTTTACATGTTACACCATCAAAATTTACAAGAAGTACATTTAAACAATATAAAGAGTATGTTGGAAATAAACCAATAATAATATGTTCAAAAGGTTTTGAAAAAGAAACATTAGAAACATTGGACGAAGTTATTTTAGAAGAAATGCCAACAGCAAAAGTTGGTGCATTATCAGGCCCAAGTCATGCAGAAGAAGTTTCTATAGCAATACCAACAGCACTTGTAATTGCATCAAAACATCAAAATATTTTAAAAATGGTACAAGATGCATTTATGTCAGAAAAAATGAGGATATATACATCAAATGATGTAAAAGGTGTAGAACTTGGTGGAGCGTTAAAAAATATAATTGCATTTTGCTCAGGGGCAGCAGCTGGAATTGGCCTAGGAGACAACAGTTTTGCAGCATTAATAACAAGAGGATTAAAAGAAATTGTACGTTTAGGTGTTGAACTTGGTGGAAAAGAAGAAACATTTTATGGTTTAAGTGGCCTTGGAGATTTGATAGTAACTTGTTTAAGTGAGCATAGTAGAAATAGAAAAGCCGGATATTTAATAGGACAAGGAAAATCACTTGAGGAGACTAAAAAAGAAGTTGGAATGGTAATTGAAAGTATTGATAATATTGATGTTGCATATGAACTTGGAAAATTACATAATATTGAAATGCCAATAGTCGAGACAGTTTATAGAGTTTTGTATGAGAGTCTTGATCCACAAGAGGCTGTTAAAGACTTAATGACAAGAGATAAAAAAATGGAATAAAATTCTAAAAAATTATTAACACAATAAAAAAATATGAATAAAATTATAAAAAATTGAAATAATATTTATATATTTGAATGGAGGAATAAAAATGGAATTTTTTGATAAATTAGGTAAAAAAGCAAGTGAAGCATATAAAGTGACAGCGGATAAAACAGGAAAATTAGCAAAAGAGGCTAAATTAAGAATGAAAATATCAGAATTAAAATCACAAATAAATGATATATACAAAGAAATAGGAGAGTGTGTTTATCAAAAACACACAAGAGATGGTGAATATGATATTTCAAAGGAAATTGAAGAAAAATGTACAAAAATAGACGTTTTAAGTGATGAAATTGATTCAAATTTAAAACAGTGTCTTGAATTAAAAGATAAAAGACAATGTCCAAATTGTTTTGCAGAAATAGAAAAAGATGTAAAATTTTGTCCAAAATGCGGAACAAAACAAGAAGAAATTAAAGAAGAACCAGCCAAGGAAGTTGAAATAATAGAAGATAATAAAAATCCATTTGACGGAAACGGTGAGAATAATAATGAGTGTAATGAAGAAAAATCTAATTTAGAAAAAACTGTTACAGTAGAATCAGACCCCAAATTAGATGAAGACAAAACTGTAGAACATATAAGTGAAGAAAATGAATAATAATTTTGCACAAAATATGTAGAAAATTAATAATTAATTTAGTAATGTAATTTTATATATTAGGTAAGTTGCATTGCTTTCCTAATATATAAAAAAGAATTTCTGTAGTAAGTGACTATTAGAAATTCTTTTTTTAATATGGATATCTTTCAAATAAATATTTTATCAAATTATTAGCATTTTCGTTAGTAACATGAATATATAAACCTTTATCCAAACAAATCAACATCATAATTTTAAAATCATTAAAATTATCTGCATATACACCAACAATATCAGCAATTTCTATAGGATTATCGTATAAATGCTTCCATGATAAAACATTAGTTAAATTAAAAGAAGAACTATAAAAAGAACTTAAAAATTTTTCTAATTCTTTAGAACTATTACTATATAAATTTACTGAAATCATACTTTTCTCCAATCCTAAAAATAATTGTACTTTCTTTTAGTATAATTCGTAAAAGAAAAAATATACATAAAACCAAAATTGGAATAGTTTGTATCAAAATGTACATAATAAAATAAAATATAAAATTAAATAGGAGGAATAATTTGAAAAAATTTAAAAAATTAGCATATATTGCACTTATATTAATAATTGTTATACTTTCTTTTTGTATTTATAAAGTGTATGCTAAAAATAATCAAGATGATGATATAAAAGAAAAATCTTTTGCGGATATAAAATATTTAGAAAAAGAATTTACAAATTTATTTAATGAGGTTAATAATATAAAGTTTGAAAATTATACAATTTTAGCTACGGATATTGAAGAAAAGAAATCAAGTCAGGAATTAGGACAAAAATCAGGGCAAAGTTCTGGAGGAAGCTCTGAAAAAAATTCCAGTAGTGAAACAGGTAAAGAAGATTCATCTTCTGAACAGGAAAAAACTAAAAATAAACAATATCAATTAAAAAAAGAAGGAATACTTACACAAAATTCGGAACCTGATTGGAATCAAATAAAAAATGATGTAGAAAAAATATATACAATATTATATTCAATAACTGTAGATTTACATCAAACAGTTGATAATAAAGAAAATATTGCAAAATTTACTAACGAATATGATAAATTGGTAAAAGCAGTAAAGGAAGAAAACAAACAAGAAACATTAAAAGAATTGTCTGAATTGTATAACTTTTTGGCTGGATTTATAGATGATTTTTCTACACATAAAAAAGATGTAATTGTGATAAAAACTAAAAATGATGTTTTTAAAGCATACAGTATTTTGGATAATGAAGACTGGGAAAGTGTGACAGACTCAATAAATAGTGCTACACAAAACTTTGCAAGAATAAGTGTGGATGTGAAAGATTTAAATGATAAGGATACAGGCAAAAGCAAAGGAAAAAATGATGACCAAAATATTAGTAAATATAATGTTAATAAGGCATATATGATGATTGAAGAACTTCAAAATGCTATTAATTTAAAAGAAAAAGAAATTTTTTTAATAAAATATAAAAATTTGCTGGAAGAATTAGAAAATGTGTGATATAATTTTTAAAGAGTAAATTGAATGGTCGCTGGTAACTTCCGAAAGGAACTACGAGAGGAAAGTCCGGGCTCCATAGAGCAATGATGCTAGATAACGTCTAGTGTGGGTAACCATAAGGAAAGTGCAACAGAAAATAACCGCCCGTATGGGTAAGGATGAAAAGGCGAGGTAAGAGCTCACCGGTTCTATGGTGACATAGAATGCTGTGTAAACCCCATCTGGAGCAACACCTAATAAAGAAGATTAAGTCTGCTCGACGCCTTCTTGAACTGCGTGGCTTGAGGCATATAGCAATATATGTCCTAGATAAATGACTATTTTAAAAGACAGAACCCGGCTTACAGATTTGCTCTTTTTTTATTTTATATCAAAAATTTTAAAATCATTAGGTAAATCACCCCAAAAATTCAAATCATTATTATAAATAGGATGAATAAATTGCAAATTAAAGCAATGTAAAGCCTGTCTATTAATTAAATCAGAAATAGAACCATATAAACTATCACCAAGCAAAGGATGACCAATGGCAGACATATGAACTCTAATTTGATGTGTTCTACCAGTTTCTAAAGAACACTTAACTAAAGAATAATTATCAAATTCTTTTAAAACTTCATAATGAGTTATGGCAGGTTGACCATTTTCGGAAATGCATCTTTCAATAATACTATTTTCTTTTCTTGCAATTGGTAAATTAATTGTACCAGATTTTTTGTCAAAAAATCCGTTACAAACGGCTAAATATTCTTTCTTAAATTGATTATTTTTCATTTGATTAATTAAACATTCTTGAATATATTCACATTTTGCAAATACAACTAAGCCTGATGTGTTTAGGTCAAGTCTATTAACAGGTCTTATTTTTTTCTTTAAACCAATTTTGTCAAAATAAAATTTTATACCATTACACAAAGAATCGGAGTAATGCAAAACTGATGGATGTATTGCAATTCCTGCAGGTTTATTTACAACCAAAAGCCAGTCATCTTCAAATATTATATTTAAATTCATTTTTGTTGGTATAATATTTGAATTATCTTCTTCATAATCAAAGTTGATTGTAATCGTGTCTCCGAAAGTGCCTGTTTTACGTGTGTCACAAGGCTTGTGATTAAGTTCTATTTTATTTAATTTTATTAATTTGTATAAAAGCCTTGATGATATTTTTAGCTCATTTTGTAAGGTACTGTTTATTGTTTGTGTGTTATTTTTTATTTCATAATTTATTTCCATTTTTTGTTCCTTCTTAGTATATAATATTGTGTTACAATTCACAGCATATAAAAAATAATTTTATGGACTGTGAATTGTAACAATATTGTAACAGGAAAGTGCAAAAAATACAAATTTTTACTTTACTTTTTTTATAAATATGTATATAATTTGTTATGGAATGATAAATGAAAAACGATAATTAAAATAAAAGTGGAAAAATAATTATATTAATAAAAACATTAAGGAAGGAAAACTAAAATGCGTATAAGATACAAAAAATGGGCAAGACCAGAATTAGAAGCAAGTAAATTTTATATAGATAACCCAGAAGAATGGAAAGGAAAATGGAAAGAATTTTTCAAAAATTCAAATAATCCAATACATTTGGAACTTGGATGTGGAAAAGGTCAATTTATATCAAATCTAGCATCAAGTAATTTAGATATTAACTATATAGCAATAGATTTAGTTGATGCAATGCTTGGGCTAGCAAAAAGAAATGTAGAACAAGTATACCAAGAAAAAAATATTGAACCAGACAATCTTGTTTTAACAAGATTTGATATTGAAAGAATACCAATGATTTTAGACAAAACAGATAATATTCAAAGAATATATATAAACTTTTGTAATCCTTGGCCAAAGGGAAAACATAGAAAGAAAAGACTTACACATACAAGACAACTTGAAAAATATAAACAATTTTTGGCAGAAAATGGAGAAGTTTATTTTAAAACAGATGATGATGATTTATTTAATTCAAGTTTAATATATTTTGAAGAAAGTGGTTTTGAAGTTGTTGCCAAAACTTATGATTTACATAAAAATTCAATTTTTGAAAATAATATAGAAACAGAGCATGAGAAAATGTTTTCAGAACAGGGAATTAAGATTAAAGCATTAATTGCAAAATGTAAAAATTAATAGACAGGGTTAATGAAGGTTATAAATTAATGAAATAAGTGAAAGGGTAAAGATAATGGAAGATCCAGATGTAACAGAAATGAAAAAAAAATGTAATAATAGAGAATATGTACTTCAAGCGGTAAAAGACAAGGGAAAGCTTCTAGAATTTGCAGCACCAGAATTTCAAGATGACGAAGAAGTTGTAAAGACTGCACTTGAACAAGATGGCGAAGCAATGGAATTTGTATCTGATAGATTAAAAGACAACAAAGATATGATGTTACTTGCAATAAAAGGTGCACCATGGACTGCATGTTATGCATCTGATAGGTTAAGAGCAGATAAAGATGTAATAATGGCAAGTGTTCAAACATATGGACAAACTTTATATTTTGCAAGTGAAAAATTAAGAGACGACAAAGATGTTGTAAAAGCGGCGGTTACAAATAAAGGCTTAATTGTAAAGTTTGCAAGTTATAGATTAAGAAATGATAAGGAAATTGCAGAAATTGCAGTAAAACAAGACAAAAGAGCATACCAGTTTTTAACAAAAGAATTAAAAGCAGATGAAGAAATAAAAAGTCTTTTAGGATAAAAAACGGGATTAGGGGACGGGTCTTCAATCCCTAATTTTTAAAGTTATTATTTTTTCGGGATTGGGGGACGGGTCTTCAATCCCTAATTTTTAAAATTATTATTTTTTCGGGATTGAAGACCCGTCCCCCAATCCCGAAAAAATTTGAATGGAGGAATTTAAAATGATTAAAAAAGTTGCAATATTAGCAAATGGTGGAGATGTAGCAGGTTTTAATGCTGTAATAAGAGGTATTGTAAAAACGGCAGAAAATAGTGGTGTTGAATGTTATGGATTTATAGATGGATATAATGGATTATTAAAAAATGAATTTGAAAGATTAAGCACTGCAGAAGATGGAAATGCAGAAGGAATATTACCAAAAGGTGGTTCAATAATAGGTTCTTCAACAAATGCAAATGTATTCAATTATAAAGTTACAAATGAAGATGGAACAGTTGAATACAAAGATTTGTCTGATGTATGTGTAGAAAACATTAAAAAAGATGGATTTGACTGTATTTTTACATTAGGCGGTGATGGAACACAAAAATCTGCTAGAGATTTTGCTACAAAAGGTGTAAATGTAATAGGAGTTCCAAAAACAATTGATAATGATGTTGCTTGTACAGAAATTACATTTGGATATAATACTGCAGTTTCTGTTGCAATGGAAGCAATTGATAGACTTCATACAACTGGTGAAACACATCACAGAATTATGGTATTGGAGGTTATGGGAAGATATGCTGGATGGATAGCATTAGAATCAGCAATTGCAGGTGGTGCAGATGTTGCATTAATTCCGGAGATACCATATGATATAAATAGAGTTGCAGAAAAAATTAAAAATAGACAAAAAAGAGGCAAAAATTTTGATATTGTTGTTGTTGCAGAAGGTGCAAAACCAAAAGATGGAGAAATTACTGTTGAAAATGTAAGAGATAATGGTAAAGGTGTTGATAATACAAAACTTGGTGGAGTTGGTGAAAAAGTTGCAAAACAATTACAAGAATTAACAGGCTTAGAAGCTAGAAATACAACACTTGGTTACATGCAAAGAGGTGGAACACCAACAGCATTTGATAGAGTTTTATCAACAAAATACGGTACTGCTGCAATGAGAATGGCTATTGAAGAAAAATTTGGAAATTTAGTTGTTATTAAAAATGGAAAAATAGATTATGCATCATTAGAAGACGTTGTTGGTCAAAATAAAGAGATTGGTGCTGTTTCTGGAAATACAACTGTAAGTAACCAAAGAAAAGTTACTATGGATGATGATTTGGTAAAAACAGCAAGAAGCGTAGGAATTAATTTAGGAGACTAAGGAATTACAAATGCAATTTTGAGATAATTGTGAAATTTGTGTAAAAACTATTGTATAAAAAAATTATTATTGGTATAATCAAATCAGATTAAAATTACGAAGGAGGAATATAAAATGGCAATAAGATTTGTTTTAAACGAAACATCATATTTTGGAAACAATGCAAGAGAGGTACTAGCAGAAGAAATTAAGAAAGGAAAATTCAAAAAAGTATTTTTGGTTACAGATAAACCATTAGTAGAGGCAGGAGTTACTGCAAAAGTTGAAAAAGTATTAACAGATGCAGGGATTGAATACTCACTATATGACGAAATCAAACCAAACCCAACAATTAAAAATGTAACAGACGGAGTTGCTGCATGTAAAAAATCAGGAGCAGATGTAATAGTTGCAGTTGGTGGTGGTTCAAGCATGGACACTGCAAAAGGAATTTCAATTGTAATGACAAACCCAGATAGAGCAGATATTAAATCTCTAAATGGATTATCAAATACAGTTAATAAAGGAATGCCAATGATAGCATTACCAACAACAGCAGGAACAGCATCAGAAGTTACAATAAACTATGTTATAACAGATGAAGAAAGAAAAATTAAAATGGTATGTGTAGACCCTAATGACATTCCAATTGTAGCAATAGTAGATTCAGAATTAATGGCATCAATGCCAAAATCACTTGCTGCAGCAACAGGAATGGATGCTTTAACACATGCAGTTGAAGGATATATTACAAAAGCACATAACGAAATGTCAGATATGTTCCATATGAAGGCTATAAAATTAATATTCAAATACTTACCAGCAGCAGTTAATGATAAAGACCCTAAAGCAGTTGAAATGATGGGAATGGCTCAATATATTGCAGGTATGGGATTTAGTAATGTAGGACTTGGAATAGTTCACTCAATGGCACATCAATTAGGCGCTGTATATGATACACCACATGGAATTGCAAATGCTATGCTTTTACCAACAGTTATGAGATTTAATGGAGAAAGTCCAGAAACAGCACAAAGATTTAGAGAAATCTTATGTGAAATAGGTAGACCAGATGCTGCATACTTAAATGACCAAGATGTTATTAATACATTTGTATGGATGATTAGTGAACTTTCTAAAGCAGTTGGTATTACTCAAACTATTAAAGATTATGGAGCAAGAGAAGAAGACTTTGAAATGCTTGCGGATAAAGCTATGGAAGATCCTTGTAAACCAGGTAATCCAAGAGAAGTAAGCAAAGAAGATTTTATGGAATTATATAGAAGAGCAATGTAATTATAAATTTTTCTTTTATTTATTACTTTTTAAAATTTATATATTATTCTTTTTTATTAAGTGTCCTCTTTTATTTTTAAAACTTTATGTTGACTTTCAACTTGAAATGGCTTATAATAAAGATGGTTACATATAGTTTTTAGCAAGAAAAGGAGACTAATATGGGAGAATTTAAGTTTAAGATTGAACAAATTGAAGATGATTTCATCGTCGAGTTGGGAATTTCAAAAAATGGTAAAAAAGTTGATATTCCCAAAAAGGAACTTAAAGGGGATCCTAATTTGATTTTTGAAAAATCTGTAATTTCCAAAATTTCAGAAATTGTTGCAAAAGAATTTAAGTGGTCCGGAGAGGTAAAACTTGATTTAAATGATGCAATAAAGGAAGAAATAAGGAATATTGCATCATATAATTGGATGCAATTTCAAGGTAATTGATCTCCTGATTCCCTATCACCTAATTTGGTGATGGGGGATTTTTCTCTTTACAAATAATGTAAATGAGTGTATAATAGATTATGTTACTATATATTTGTTACATATTAAGGAGGACTACTATGGAAGAAAAGGAAAGCCGGTTTGAGAGAATCTTGAATAAAATTGTATTATTTTTAAATCAAGATAATATAACCCATTCAAAGCCGAGCAATGAAACCATGCAGATGATCATGTTCAAAAAAGAGGCAAATAGATTAAAGCGTCATATAGATGAACATGATATGGCAGTTAAAATTGTAGAAGAAAAGGAAGTAAATTCAGAACGGGTTAAACTTACTTTAAAAAAAATGTAACAAAAGTGGACTGCATGTGCGGTCCATTTTTATTATATATAAAAATAATATAAAATTATAACAATTTCTCCAATTCCTTAATTTTATCTCTAATTTCAGCAGCCTTTTCAAAATCCATAGAAGCTGCATATTTAAGCATTTCATCAGTTAATTCGGCAATAGTATTTTTAATATCATCAGCATTTTCCATTTTAAATTCAACACCAATATCTTCTTGTTTAGTAATACTAATATTATCTCTAATAGATTTCTTAATTGTCTTAGGAATAATACCATGTTCAAGATTATATTGTTCTTGAATATGACGTCTTCTATTAGTTTCAGAAATTGCTTTTTCCATAGAATCAGTAAGTTCATCAGCGTACATAATAACAGTACCATCAGTATTTCTAGCCGCACGTCCAATAGTTTGAATCAAAGAACGCTCTGAACGTAAGAAACCTTCTTTATCGGCGTCTAGAATAGCAACTAAAGAAACTTCTGGTATATCTAGACCCTCTCTTAAAAGATTTATACCAACCAAAACATCAAATTCACCTAAACGTAAATTCCTTATAATTTCCATTCTTTCAAGTGCTTTAATATCTGAATGCATATAATTAACTTTGATGTCCAAACTTTGTAAATATGAAGTTAAATCTTCTGCCATTTTTTTAGTTAGGGTAGTAACCAAAACTCTTTCATGCTTTTCAACCCTAATACGGATTTGTTCAATTAAATCGTCAATTTGATTTGTAACAGGTTTAACTTCAATTTTAGGGTCCAAAAGACCAGTAGGTCTTATAATCTGTTCAACAACATTATCTTTGCTATGTTCTTTTTCATAATCGGCAGGTGTAGCACTAACAAAAACAACTTGATTAATTCGTTCTTCAAATTCTTCAAATTTTAAAGGCCTGTTGTCATATGCAGATGGAAGTCTAAAACCGTAATTAACCAAAGAATCTTTACGAGCATGGTCACCATTGTACATTGCTCTAACTTGAGGTATTGTAGCATGTGATTCGTCAATAAGTAGTAAAAAATCTTTAGGAAAATAATCTAGTAATGTGTATGGTGGACTGCCTGCAGGTCTACCACTTAAATGTCTTGAATAGTTTTCTATACCTTGACAAAAGCCAGTTTCTTTCATCATTTCTATATCAAAATTAGTACGTTCTTCAATTCTTTGTGCTTCAATTAATTTATTATTATCCTTAAAATATTTTATTCTTTCTTGAAGTTCTTTTTCAATGTTTTCAATTGCTCTGTCCAATTTATCTTTTTTTGTTACATATTGTGAGGCAGGAGGGATTAAGATATGTTTTCTTTCTCCAATTGCCTTTCCTGTAAGTGGGTTGATTTCAGAGATTTTTTCAATTTCGTCACCCCAGAATTCAACCCTTACTGCACTTTCACTTTGAGAAGATGGATAAATTTCTACAATATCACCTTTGGCTCTAAAAGTACTCCTTTTAAACTCTAATTCGTTTCTTGAATATTGCATTTCTACCAATTTTCTTAAAACATCATCTCTTGATTTGTTCATTCCTTCGCGCAAAGAAAGCATCATTTCTTGGTAATCTTCTGGGTCACCTAAACCATATATACATGACACTGATGCAACAATTATTACATCTTTTGTTTCAAATAAAGAAAGTGTAGCGGAATGCCTTAATTTATCGATTTCATCATTTATAGATGCATCTTTTTCTATATATGTGTCAGATGATGGAATGTAACTTTCTGGCTGATAGTAATCATAATATGATACAAAGTATTCAACATTATTTTCTGGAAAAAATTCTTTAAATTCAGAATAAAGTTGACCTGCTAGAGTTTTGTTATGGGCTAAAACCAGAGTAGGTTTTTGTACTTTATTTATTATATTTGCCATTGTAAAGGTTTTTCCAGAACCTGTTACACCAAGTAATGTTTGATATTTTTTTCCTTCTTTTATACCGTTAGATAAATATTCTATTGCTTGCGGTTGGTCACCTGTTGGTTTGTAATCTGAGTGTAAATTAAACATTTTAAAACCCCCAATTTAAAACTATTTTTCATACTTTAAAGTATATCATATAAAATAAATGTTTGCAATAAAATTTTACATTTTAGTATTGTCAAAAATAAGAAATTATGATATAGTCAAAACATCAATTTTGATTTAGAGAGGGGAATAGCAAAAAATGAAAAAAGAAAAAAATAATGTTAATACAGAGAGAACGTCACAAATAAATGAAATTCAAAAAGCAACAATTGAATTGTTAAAACCTATATTTACAAAATATGAAGCAACGACCCAAGAAAAAGCAATGTTAAAAGATGAAGTAATTGCAGAGGTAGAAGATAAAAGAAAAGCAAAATATTCATTTAGTTATTTAAAACAATTAGGAATAATCAAAAAATATAAAGGAAAATTTTATTATGTAGAAGATGCAGAAAATAACACAATAGGTAGTACCAAAATATCAAAATGGCAAATTTTAAGTTTTACAATTTTAGTTGCAATTTTTATGCTGTTTTTTACATTATCAATAATTACAAATAAAAAAGCGGAAAATGCAGTATACCAAGATTCAAATGTACAATTTGAAATGCAAAAAGACTGGACAAAAGGTCAATCAGAATATACAACAGAATGGAATTTCTATAAATACATAAGTAATAAACCTGTTTTAAATGAATCAAACGAAATTACTGAAGGAGATTATGCATCATATCCAGCAGGAATAAATGTTTATTATGATCCATCGGAACAAGAAAAAATATCAAATATTGATGATGTAAAAACAAACTTGGAAGCAGGATTAGAAAACTCAACAGAAAAGCCTGAAACACAAGAAATGACGATAGAAAAAACTAAAAATAATTATGAGGTATTAAAAGTTAAAATGGTTTACAACACAGAACCAAAACAGGTAACATATTATTATTATATTTTAAATGGAAAAAAATTATCTTGTATAACAGCATATAGTTTTAATTTAGATGAAGCAGATGCACTAGAAGCAGAGGCAAGTAACATAGCAAATTCATTTAAATGGTTACAATAATTTTTGTGTATATTGATTCCATATGGGACGGTTAATAAATTTTTAAAGATATATAAATAGAGTTCTAAAATTAAATAAAGAGCATATAATATAAAAAAATAAATGCAAGGAGATTTAAAATGCAGTTTATTAAATATTGTATGCTTTTTTTTGTGTTTTTAATTGCTACATTGATTGGTAAAAATATATCTCAAAAATATAAGTTTAGATTGGACGAGTTGGAAGAATTAAAAAATGCATTAAACATATTCAAATCTAAAATAAAATTTACATATGAGCCAATTCCAGAAATATTTGTAGGAATTTCGAATAATTCAAACAAAAATATTTCTAATTTGTTTAATATGGCAGTTGATAAAATGAAAACTGAATCTGCCGGAGTAGCATGGGAAAGAGCAGTTGATGAGTTTCAAAGCAATTTAAATGAAGAAGATAGACAGGCTTTAAAAACATTATCAAAACTACTCCGGAGCAACAGATATACAGGGACAAATTAGCCAGATTGAGGTCACAGAAACTTTTTTGAATGAGCAAATTAGACAAGCACAAGAAGAAAAAAATAAAAATGAAAAATTGTATAAAAAACTTGGAATGAGTATAGGAATGGCTATTGTTATTATTTTAGCATAAATTATAAAGTGATGGATTTTTATAAAAAATTAAGGGGGAAAATATTTATGAGTATAGAATTATTGTTTAAAATAGCGGCAATTGGAATATTGGTTGCAGTTTTGTATCAAGTTTTAGTTCGTGCAGGTAGAGAGGACCAGGCAATGATGACTACGCTTGCAGGTCTTGTTATTGTTCTTACAATGGTTATTAAAGAAATAAGTGGGTTGTTTGATACAGTACGTACATTATTTAATTTATAAAAATTTGTGATATTGAGTGAATCTTTAAGGGTAAAAATTTATAAATAAGGACGGAAAAGTAATGGAAATAATTAAAATAATAGGAATTGCTTTTATTGCACTTATAATTATAATAATGCTAAAACAGTATAGACCTGAATATGCAATATTTATAAGCATTTTAACAGGAATATTAATTTTATTTCTTGTAATGGATAGGCTAACAGGAATTATTAATTTAATTGAGACAATTCAAGATAAATTTTCTATAAATACACAGTTTATAGCACTTTTAATAAAAATAACAGGGATTGCTTTTTTATCTGAATTTGCTGTTAGTGTTTGTAAAGATTCAGGAGAAGCAGCAATTGCAAGCAAGATAGAAATAGGGAGTAAAATAATTATTATTTCTATGTCTATTCCAATAATATCAAGTTTATTAGAAATAATATTAAAAATTTTACCGTAAAAATGGGATAACCAGAACTTTTTATATAATGATACATTTAAATTTTGACTAGAAATTCCTAAATTGAGGAGGAATATTAAATGTGAAAAAACAAAAGATAATAATTACATTCATAATATTAATATTTTTGTTGCCAATGCAATCAAAAGCATTAAATGATACAAATACCTTAATAAATACAGAAAATAAAGAAAAAACAGAAAGCACTACAAAAATAACACAAGAGGATATAGAAAAGCAAGAAGAAACATTTGGAATAAATTCTTTTATACAGAATTCAAAACAATATACAGGTGATTTTTTTGAAAATATAGACATTTATGAAATTTTAAATTCTGCCATAAAAGGTGAGATAGATAATACTACAATATACAAAAAAATACTGAATTTGCTTGGAACAGAAGTACAAACAGGATTAAAAAGTCTAGCATGTATATTAGCAATAATAATAATACATAGTATTTTAAAATCAATAAGTGAAAGTTTAGAAAATGATAATATATCAAAATTAATATATTATGTTCAATACATAGCAATAATAACAGTAATTATGACAAACTTTTCTGACATTATTAACTTAGTAAAAACAACATCAACAAACTTAGTTGGCTTTATGAATACATTAATTCCAGTATTAATATCTCTAATGCTCTATACAGGAAGTATTAGCACAACGAGTATATTAGAACCAATAATCTTATTTATGATCAATTTCATAGGAAATTTAATTGAAAATGTTTTAATACCAGTAATATTAATCATAACATCAATGAGCATAATTTCCAAAATTTCTGATAGAGTTCAGATTGATAAGATATCAAAATTTTTAAAATCGACAACAATTTGGTTTTTGGGAATTATGCTGACGATATTTGTAGGAGTTGTTTCTTTAGAGGGAACAATGGCTAGTTCTGTTGATGGAATTACTGCAAAAACCGCAAAGGCACTTGTAAGTTCGGCAGTTCCAGTTGTTGGTAAAATTTTAGGTGATGTTGTAGATAGTGTATTAGGATGTGGCTTGATTTTAAAAAATGCAGTTGGATTTGTAGGTGTTATAGTCATTATTGGAATATGTATTTTACCAATTTTAAAACTTACAGTATTAACGTTTTCATATAAATTAATTGCAAGTGTAAGTGAAGTTATTGCAGATGGTAAAATTGTAAAATTATTAGATGAAGTTGCAGATATTTTTAAAATTTTGTTAGCAATTTTAGTTACAATTTCATTTATGGTAATAATTGGGACAACACTATTGATAAGAATGTCAAATGCAGGAATGATGTTTAGATAGAGGTGATATAGATGATTAGTTTTTTAAGTTCATGGGTAAAAAATTTGTGTTTGGCATTAATTGTTGTATCAATACTTGAAATGATACTTCCTAATAATAAGACAAAAAAATATGTCAAAATGGTTATGGGGATGTATATTTTATTTAGTATAATAGCGCCATTTGTTGAAAATAAAAATGAATTGAAATTTGATGTAGAAAATTTATATAGGCAATATAGTACAGAAACATCAGCAACAACTGAGGTGGTTGACCAGACTACAATGGATAGTAAATTAAATGAATTGTATGAAGAAAAGATTGAAAAAAATATTATACAAAAAACTGAGGAATTAGGATATGAAATAGACAGTTGCAATGTAAAAGCACATATATCAGACCAAGATACTGGAATAGAACAAATATTTATCAGGTGCAACTTGGATGAGAATGAAATTGAAACTGTTAAAAAATTTATAATACAAGAATATGGGGTGAATGAAAAATGTTTAAGGATAAGTTAAAAAAAATGTTTGGTAATGATGAAACTCAAGGAAATAACAAAAGAAAAATAGAAAATTTAGTCTTTCTAATAGTTGTTTTAATAATAACAGTTGTTATAATAAATTATGTTTGGAGTGGAGATAAGAGTTCAAGTAAAAATATGACTAATTCTGCAGGAAAACAACTGGCAGAAGCAAAAATAACACAGAGTACAACCAATTCTACCACACAAAGTTCAAATCGGGACAACTAATGAAAATTTAGAACAAAGACTTGAAAATATTTTGACTAATATTGAAGGTGTTGGAGATGTAAAAGTATTTATAAATTATTCAGAATCTGCAGAAACAGTTGCAATGTACAATGAAAATTCCAAAACGAGCACAACTGAGGAAACAGACAAAAGTGGTGGAGTTAAAAAGGTTGAACAGAAAGATTCTCAAAAAGAAGTAATTTACCAAGAACAGAATGGAACTAAAACACCAATAGTTCAAAAAACGGTTGAACCTAAAATTGAAGGTGCAATTATTACTGCTAAAGGGGCTTCTGATATAAATGTGAAAACTGCAATAATTCAAGCAGTAGAGGCAGCAACAGGACTTGCTACACACAAAATTCAGGTGTTTCAAGGAAACTAATATTTCGTTGAAGCCTATAAAAGAATTTTAATAGGAGGAATATAAAAATGAAATTTTTAAAGAAAAATCAGATTGTTATATATGTAATTGCTTTGATGTTAGTGGTAGCGGGATATTTGAATTTTTCAACAAATGGGGATTTTAAGACTGCGGTTCAAACTGCTAGTTCGGAAGAAGAATTGGAAAAAATGGCAAATATTGGTGATGCACAATTAGTTAGTAGTAATGTAGTAAGTGAAGAAAATAGTACGGAAAATGTTATAAATAATAAAGTGTCAACAAACGCAGAAAATACTGTAGTACAGGAAACTGACAACAAAGTGGAGAATAATATTAAAGAGGATAATAAAACTGTAGAAACAAGTAGTGATACTCAACAAAAAGACAATGATAAAAATGATTATTTTAAAACATCAAAATTAGAACGAGATACCATGTACTCACAAATGCTTGAAACATATGGTAATATTTTAAATAGCAATAATTCTTTGGAAACACAAAAACAATCTGCAACAGAAGAAATAAAAAAAATAAATGATACTAAAAATAGTATTATGATTTGTGAAAATTTAATTATGACTAAGGGATTTGAAAATGTTGTTATTTTTGTAAATGGTGATAGTATTAGTGTTGTTGTAAAAGATGATAATTTGAATACTGAAAAAGTTGCACAAATTCAAAATATTATTTCTAGAGAATTAAAATCTAAAGTTGAAAATATACATATTTCTAATAAATAAAACTTGAAATTTGTGTGAATATGATATAGTATAATAAAAAAAGAAAAAATAAGAGGACAAATTATGAAAAAAATATTATTAGTAGAAGATAACGAAACAATAGTAATGGGCTTAAAATACTCATTAGAACAAGAAAACTTTCAAGTAATATCTGCAAAAAGTGTAGCAGAAAGTACAGAAAAAATAAATCAAGAACAAATAGACATAGTACTTTTAGATGTATCATTGCCAGATGGAAACGGATTTGATATATGCAAAGAAATTAAAGAAAAACAAGACATACCAGTAATTTTTTTAACGGCACAAGACGAAGAAACAAGTGTTGTATTAGGTTTAGATTTAGGAGCGGATGATTATATTGTAAAACCATTTAGAACAAGAGAATTAATATCTAGAATAAAATCAGTTTTACGAAGATATGGACAAAAAGAAGAAAATAGTAATATAATTCAATACAAAAATATCAAAATAGATACAACATCTGCAAAAGTATACAAGGATAATGAAGAAATCATTTTTACAAGTTTGGAATATAGAATTTTGCTTATGTTGTTTACTAATCAAAATAAATTGATTACAAGAGAGCAATTGCTAGAAAAAATTTGGGATATTGCTGGGAATTTTGTTAATGATAATACTCTAACAGTTTATATTAAAAGAATTAGAGAAAAATTAGGAGATGAGTCAATTATTAAGACTGTTAGAGGACTTGGGTATAGGATAGGAGATTAAATAGATGAACCATTTAAAAAACAAAAATATAAAATACTTGATAATACCAATGATAATATTAACAATAGCAACAAGTATGGCCATAACAATACAAACATATAACCAATACAAAAAAATAACAACAACAGCAAATCAAAAAATAGCAGAGATAATAGGAACAATAATAAAAGAAGACCCAGAAATAGACACAAGAACAATAATAAAAACATTAAACTCAAAACAAGATACCGAAGAATATCAAAAAGGACAAGAAGAACTTAAAAAGTACGGAATTAATATAAACGAAGCCAATTCCATAATAGCAGTGCAAAATCAAATGAAACAAAATTTGGTGTTAAACATTATATTAATAATAGTATTTAGTATTTTGTGGATGGCTATTATTTTTGTGTATTTAAGGAAAAGAGACAGAAAAATAAATCAAATTACACAATACATAAATCAAATAAAAAACAGAAAATATGACTTGGATATAAACGAAAATAGCGAAGACGAATTAAGCAATTTGAAAAACGAATTATACAAAATTACCGTTATGTTAAAAGAAGAAAGTGAAATATCAAAAAAAGACAAAGACAACCTAAAAATGTCAGTTGAAGATATATCACATCAACTAAAAACACCTTTAACATCAATAACAATAATGTTAGATAATTTAAAAGATAATCTAAATATGAATGAAAATACAAAACAAAAATTTATATTCGAAATAAGTAAACAAATTGACTGGATAAATTGGCTTGTTATATCTATGCTGAAATTATCAAAATTAGATGCAAATGTTGTACAATTTTATGAAGAAAAAATTAATCTAAAAAAATTTATAGAAGAAATTATAAAGAATTTAGAAATACCAATTGAAATAAAAAATCAACAAATAATTATTGAAGGAAACGAAAGTGCTTCATTTGTTGGAGATTACAAGTGGCAGCAAGAAGCGGTTACAAATATAATTAAAAATTGTATTGAACATAACAAGGAAAATGGAAAAATTTATATAAAATATGAGGAAAATACTTTGTTCACAAAAATAATAATAAGAGACGAAGGGGAAGGAATGACAAAAGAAGATTTAAAACATATTTTTGAAAGATTTTATAAAGGTCAAAATTCCTCTGAAAATAGTGTAGGTATAGGACTTGCACTAGCAAAGAATATTATTGAGAAAAATAATGGTATGATAAGTTGTAAATCTGAACTTGACAAAGGTACAGAGTTTGTGATTAAGTATATGAAGTAAGAAAAAATATGGTAAAGAACATAAGAAAAGATAGGAGAAATAAATGGAAAAATATTTTAGTGATAAAGATTATAGAATGTTATATTATGATAGCTTTTTTAAAACATTTGCAAATAGCATATATGCAGTATTTACACCAGTTATTTTATATAAAGCAGGTGTAAGTGTAACAATGATAATATTTATATTTATGGTGCAATTCCTTGTTATGGGAATATTTTCACCACTAGCAGGAACATTATTTAAAAAAATAGGAGCAGCAAATACAAAATTTTTAAGTTATATATTAAAAAGTATAAGTATGTTACTTGTACTTGTTGTAGACACAAATATATACTATTATTTAGCAATTTCAATTATACAAGGATTAAGCGGAGCAGCTAATAATCCATTAAATACATATATTCCAAGTAAAATTGTTAATGGAAAATTTAGAGGGAGATTCAACAGTTGTTCATATATTTTAAGATGTTTTTCTAGCATTGTAGGATATGTATTTGCAGGAACATTTTTAATAAAAAATAATAATTTAATTATAGTATTATCAGTATTTATGTCTTATTTTATTGCATATGTAGCATTAGCACAAATAGATAAAAATAAGTTACAATATGAAGTTACAAAACCATTTAAAGAAAGTTATAAATATCTATTTAAAAAAAGTGAAAATGGAAAATTAAAATTAGTAAGTGGTTTAAGAAGTTTTATAATAATAGAGAGATTAATAGCTGTTCCTCTATATTTATATATATCTTTAAATAATTTAAAAACTTTTACATCACTTTATATAATTTCTACAATAGTAGAATTATTAAGTTTATTTATAGCAGGTGAAAAATTAGATAAAAATCATACAAAGACATTTAATATTATATCAATAATAAGAGGAATTACAACAACAATATTTTTATTTGCTAAAAATGTGTATGTATTAATGATAAATCAATCTGTATATAAATTAGTTGATGATGTATATGATTCTTCATATTGTGCGTTGCAACAAAGCAAAGTTGAAAATGATAACAAAGATACAATGTTACTTTCTATTATACATGAAATGAGTTTGTGTTTCTATGAATTTGTGATTTTATTAGGATTTTTAATAATTAGTGTAGTAAATGTAGATGCAACATTTAAATTTATGTTTTTAGGCTCACTATGGGTAGTATTCTTTAATGCAATATTAGTAAAAAAATGGAATAAATAAAAAGAGATAATGTATATAAAAAATGATAGGAGAAACAAAATGAAAAAAGATACAAAAAATCTAATTGAATTGCTAAAATATTATAAAAAATATAAATTTCTTTCAATAGGAGTAATAATATTGAGTTTAGCATATGCTGGAATATCATTATTATCACCAATATATGAAGGAAAAATGCTTGGATTCTTTGAAGACTTTGACAAAACTAATATAATAAAAATAGCACTATTTTTACTAATATTAAGAATAATTATAGAAATAGTAACAAATTTGTGGTCTAGAGTAGTATTAAAATTAAATGGAAAAGTAAACTTTGATTTAAAAAGAGATATGTTAGAAAGTTTGACAAACTTTGAAGTAAAGAATTTTGATAACACAAATTCAGGAATTTTTATTTCAAGATTAAATAAAGATACAACAGAATTATCAGAATTATTTGATTATATAACAGATGACTTATCTGGAATAATATTAAATGTAAGTTTTATAGTTTATGTATTATATCTTAATGCATATTTAGGAATATTTTTAATTTTAAATATAATATTAGTATATATGTTAACTTCAAAAAAATTATTCTATTATAAAAGAGTAAAAAAAGATTATAAGGAAAAAGACGAAAAAACTGTTGGATTATATACAGATATTATAAGAGGTATAAGAGAAATAAAAAACTTAAATCTAAAAGAAATAGTTTTAAAAGAAACTAATGCAAAACAGTTAGAAACTATAAAAGCAGAAATTAAAACTACACATACTAGAAGAACTTGGAACAGATGGATTGCAGTATTTCAACATATTTTAGACTTTATATTCGTTTTGCTATCAATACATTTCATTATGAACAATACACTTCAAGTAAGTTCATTTTTGATAATTTTCTTATATAAAAATAAGGTTTTAAATTTGATAAATTATATATCAGAAATAAGAGAAAAATTAGCAGATGGAAAAGTTTCATCATCAAGAGTTTTTGATATAATTACATATAAGTCTTTTGTTAAAGAAAATTTTGGAACATTAAAAGTAAATAATATAAAAGGAAATATAGAATTTAGAAATGTAGATTTTCAATATAACTCAAACAAGTTATTTGAAAATCTTAGCTTCAAAATAGAACCAAATAAAATGATAGCAATTGTAGGAAAAAGTGGAGAAGGAAAATCAACAATTTTAAAATTAATTAGTAAAGGATATAGTGTAGATAGTGGAAAAGTTTTAATAGATAATTATAATATAAATGATTTATCAGAAAAAACAATAAAAGATAATATTTCTATTGTTTCACAATCACCATATATTTTTAATTTATCAATAAAAGATAATATAAAATTGGCAAATCCTGATACGACTGATGTGGAAATAATCGATGTTTGTAAAAAGGCACAGATTCATGATGTTATAGAATCTATGGAAGATGGTTATGACACTCTTGTTGGAGAAAATGGAGTGATTCTAAGTGGTGGACAAAAGCAGAGAATAGCAATTGCAAGGGCACTAATAAAAAAATCAAAAATAATTCTATTAGATGAAGCAACAAGTTCTTTGGATAATAGTAATCAAGAAAAAATTAAAAATGTTATTAAAGAATTATCAAAAGACCACACTGTTATAATTGTAGCACATAGATTAAGTACAATAGTTGATGCTGATAATATTTTTGTGGTTGACAAGCATAAAATATGCGCTTCTGGTACGCATATAGAATTAATGAATAATTGTGAAGAATATAAAAATTTATATGAAATAGAAGAATAAAAGATTGAGTAACAAATGGAAGAAAATAAACTAAAGAGATTTAATAAAATATTTCCATGGTATGATGGACTATCAGGGGATTTATTATTTTGGGTTGCAATAGACACATTATTTTTAACAGTAGTAAAAAACTTTACAGCATCACAAATAGTATCTCTAACATCAATATCAATGGTAATAAATATTTTATTGCAAGTACCATTACTAAAAATAATACACAAAATAGGAAATACAAAATCAGTTAGATTAGGATCATTTCTATTTCTAATATCAAGTATATTATTGACGTTTGGTAGAAATTATTTGACAATTGTAATAGGAAAAATATTTTACGAAATGGCATTTACATTTCAAAATATGATAAATGCAGCATTAAAAAATAATTTGGAATTACAACATAAAGAAAATGAATATATAAAATATAGAACAAAAGCAAATACGATATATGCATTGGTTACAATGATAATATCATTTGTAGCAAGTATAATGTTTAATATTAATAACTATTTGCCAATGATAGGATGTATAACATTCTGTGTAATATGTTTTATACTATCTTGGTATATGGCAGACTATTCAAAAGATGATAAAAGGACAGTAGAAACAAATAAAGAAAATAATAAAAGAAAAATCAAATATACAAAAATTGTAATGTTTATAATAATTTCATATGGTCTATTTTATCCTATGGTAAATTCTGGACAGTCAAATGGGAAGTTATTTATTCAACAAGAATTGCTAAAATTGTATGATGTTGAAAAAACATCACTAATAATTGGAGCAATATTATGTGTATCAAGGATAGTAAGACTGATATCAAACATAAAGTTTGAAAAAATACATAAAAAATATGAAGATAAAGTAGGAATAATGCTACCAGTTGCATTAACAATATCATTGATTTTAATGCTCATTGGTTATAATATATCTAATATGCCAGTATTGAAATTTGTGATTATGGGACTTGGATATGTAATGATACTTTTTATAAGAGACCCATTTAAGGTATATATGCAGGATATAGCATTGAAAAATGCTGATAAAAATAGTCAACAAACATTGCTAACAGCTATGGAATTATCAAGAAAAATTGTTAGAACAATAATAAGTTTGAGTTTTACAACAATATTGTTAAAATACCCAATGGTATTAGTAATAAGTATTTTAACAGTTTTATCAATAATAGAAATTTTTGTAAGTATATATCTGTATAAAATTATAATGAATAATAATGAAAAGGAACAAGAAAATGAATTATAAAAAAGAATATAAAAAGTATCTTACATCATCAATATTAGATACCGCAAATAACAAAATAGCAAGTAGTTCACTGATAACTGCATTTGCAGTATATTTAGGACTATCAGATTTAGCGATTGGAATATATGCAGTATTAGACACAATAACAAATATGTTACAGATATTTGCAGCACCACTATTTTCAAAAATAGGACAGTCCAAAATTGTAGTATTATCAAATTACACTATATATAGGCTAGCATCAGTTGGATTTGCATTTATACCATTTATATCAGATAATATAACTATTAGAACAATATTCTTTTTCATATTTGCATCAATCTATGCAGTAACAGGAGAAATGGGATATATAACATTTGTAAATTGGAGAATGACATTAGTAAAAAAAGAAGATAGAACAAAATTTGCTTCAAGTAAAAATATGATAAAGAATACAGTTGTTATGGCATTTAGTTTATTTATGGGAGTTGTATTAGACCAATTTAAGGCAAGTGGATATGAATTAAATGGATTTTTAATTTTATTTGGAATAGTATTTATCATAGCGTTTATAGATATTGCAATAAGAATAAATACATATAAACCTGAAATTGAATGTAAACCAATAAAGGTCAAAGAATCAGTATTAAGGCCAGCAAAAGATAAATCATTTAGAAAAGTACTAATTACAGCAGGAATTAATAGATTTGCATTAGGAATAGGAACAATGTACTTAAATGTGTATTTACTTAGATATTTACATATAAATTATGTGTATTACAGTATTTTAAATATAGTTATAAACTTATCAGATGCGATATTTAGCAAATTCTGGGCTAAAAGGGCAGAAAACAGAGAATGGAAAAAAGTACTTATTCCAATTGGAATATTGTATATAATTTCATTTATAATGTTACTCGTAATTAAAGAAAACTATTTGATATATATATTACCATTGATATATGTTTTAATGGGATGTGCAAATAGTGCTTATGATATATACGATAATGTTGCAATATATGAGAGTTCAAAGGAAAATTATCAAACTTCATATGTAACATTTGAGAGATTTGTGGAGGGAATTGTTACAGCAATAATTCCAATATTATCTTATACAGTGTTTAAAGAAAATGAAAATATTATATCAACTACTTTTCTTATAGCAATAATAGTTTACGTAGTATTTATTGTATATATAAACAAAAAATATAATTAAGTATTAAATAAAATTTATAACGATTTATTTAAAAAATTAGTAGAATAAGATATAAGGAGAAAGAAAAAATGCAAAAATTTAATTATCATACACATACAAGAAGATGTGGACATGCTGACAATAACATGTCAGACGAAGACTTTGTAAAAGAATTTATCAAGAAAGGTTTTACAAAAATAGCATTTACAGACCATTGCCCAGAAAAAGAAGAAATAGACCATAGAACAAACATGAGAATGAAGTACAGTGAAAAAAATGAATATTTAGAAAGTATTAAATCTTTAAAAGAAAAATACAAAGATAAAATAGAAATAGAAACAGGATTTGAAGTTGAATATTTACCAGGACAAGAAGAAAATCTATTTGAGTTAAAAAATGAAACAGATAAATTAATTTTAGGGCAACATTTTATATATGATGATAAAAATGAATTGAAATTTTTTAGAAAACATGATTTTACTAATGAAGATATTTTAAAATATGCTGAATATATAAAAATGGCAATAGAGAAAAATATACCAAATATAATAGCACATCCAGATTTATATATGTTAAGCAGGAATAACTTTGGAGAAGCAGAAGAACAAGTGGCTAGAATAATATGTAGTAGGGCTGAAAAATATGGAATACCAGTAGAAATTAATTTATCCGACCCAGTTATGTATATAAGAAAACAAAAAGAAAAAGTAGAGTATCCATGTAAAGAATTTTGGAAAATTGCATCTGAATATAAAAATTTGAAAGTTTTATATGGAATTGATGCGCATTGGAGAGAACAAATTGAATTATACGAAAAAGCAGTTGAATTAGCAAATGAAATTATTGGAAAAGATATCATAAGTAAACTACATTTTTGCGATGAAAATTTAGAAATTTAAGGAGAAAATATTTTATGAAATTAACATTAGAAAAAGCAAGAGAAATGTTAGAAGAAGCAAGGAAAAAATCAACAGACGACCGTTGGATTAATCATTCAATTTGTGTAGGAAATACAGCAGGAAAAATAGCAGAAAAATTAAATTTAGATATAAATTATGCAAAAACATTAGGATACATACACGATATAGGGAGAGCAATAGGAGACGGAAAAGACCATGTAATGAATGGATACAACTATATTAAAGAGTTGGGATATGATGATGAATATGCAAATATTTGCTTAACACATTCATATTTAAACAATGACGTATATTGCACAGCAGGGGGATTTCCAAAAGACATACCATTTAGAACAAAATTTATAAAAAATCACGAATATACAATATATGAAAAAATAATAAATTTATGTGATTTAATGTGTACAGACACTATTATGACTGTTGATAAAAGATTAATAGACTTAATAATTAGAAAAGGCGTACATGAAAATACACAATATCATATTAAAGAAACATATAAATTAAAACAATATATTGACGAGCAATTAGGCTTTAATGTTTATGATCTATTCCGTAGTATAAAAGATAATTTGTAGAGATAAAGGAAAAATAAAATGTTATTTAATAAAGAAAAAATAAAAGAAGCGCTAGAATATTATGATATAAAAGATGCAGACTACCAAGAAAAATGCGAAAGATGTATTGAAGAAATAAAAAATAATAAAAAGATACAAAATAAAGCAAAAGAAATAT
>OJMI01000148.1_pt1 | contig 98371 bp, 83 predicted proteins | sample 1597131 | NCBI WGS metagenome assembly OJMI01 (sample SAMEA2452116, study PRJEB22498) | human gut metagenome | reverse complement strand
AACAGAATCTCTTTACGGCGGGCGATAGCTGTACGTCGGGATTCGGCAGCTGCATTGACGGTATTTTGTACAAATCCCGATCGGAGTGCAGCATAGAAGCCGCCGGCATCTTCTACTTCAAGGAACAATTTCCAAGCCTCTTCGGCGATGGAGGCCGTAAGAGTTTCGATGTAATATGACCCACCTGCCGGATCGACGATTTTATTGAAATGGGATTCTTCTTTCAACAACAATTGCTGATTACGTGCGATACGTTCCGAAAATTCGTCAGGTTGTTTATAAGTAATGTCAAATGGGGTTACAGTGATGGAATTGACTCCGGCCAATGCTGCCGACATGGTTTCGGTTTGGGAACGAAGTAAATTGACGTGTGCATCGTATATGGTCATGTTGAACTGCGAAGTCTGTGCATGCATCTCTATTTTTGATGCACAATCGCAATTCGGTTTGTAAGCCGAAACGATTTGGGCCCATAGCATGCGAGCGGCGCGGAATTTCGCCATTTCCATAAAATAATTCGAAGAAATTCCGAAATTGAATTTAATCCGATTTGCAACTTTGTCGACAGTCAGTCCTTTGTCGGTCAGAACCGAAAGCCATTCATTTCCCCATGCCAGAGCGAAGCCCAATTCTTGTGTAATATAAGATCCGGCATTATTGAGCATGAAAGCATCTGCCATCAAAACCCGATAACCCGGAAGTTCGGAAACAGAATTTATTACCTGTTCGGCCATATCGGCGTATTTGGGAAAATCCCGTCCGTGCTTCAATATCCGTTTAAACGGGTCGAAACCGATAGACCCTTTGACTTTTTGTAGGTCGATACCTCGTTTTTTGAAATAGGAGGAAAGCTCTTCACCTATTTTCGATGCGTTTTTTATGCAGGAAATAAAATTTAATTCTACCTTTTCGGCATCGATTCCGTTCAGCAAAGAAGCCAGGCTTTCCGGCGTTATTTGGTCTCGTCCTATTTGGAATCCGAGTGAAGTAATACCTTTATTTAATAAATCCAAAGCCTTGCGATTGGCTTCTTGTGGATTCTCTACAAAAATATCTTGACGGATAAGCCATTCGTTGTCGCATTTTGTTCCTCTCACATAAGGGTATTCGCCGGGCAAAGAATCGGTTGTTTTTAAACCGACGATGTTTTCGGCCCGATACATCGGTTGAACATTGAAACCCTCGTTGGTGCGCCATACAAGTTTCTTGTCGAAATCAGCACCTTTCAAGTCGGCAATAACCTTGTCTTTCCATTCCGTAGTAGAGATGGGCGGAAATTGTCCGAACAGTTTTTCTTTATTCGCTGTCATATGTTTTTCTTTAAGGTTTTCAACTCTACAAATGTCTTGTTGATTGACGTTTGTAAAATCCATAATTTCTCCAAAGATAGAAATAAATTTCTCAATAAAAAATCTTTAAGACGGGATTTTATATCGGGTAACAGGCTTTTATCTTTTCTTGAAAGTTAATATCCGAGATTGATATATACGGCTTGCAATATGTATACAAATACTTGCCGAAAGGAATAATAAGAAAACGGAAAGGAGTGTTTCTCCCGGAGAAATACCATAAGAAAATCGGGTAACGAGCACGATAGGAGATGTGAAGGGTATATAGGTACACCACGTTGCGAGAGGGCTATATATATCGTTCAAACTGTATATTCCAACATAAAAAGAAAGAATGGAAAATAGGGAAACCGGTAAGACGAATTGTCGGCTGTCGGTCTCGGGATTGATATAAGACCCGATGATGGCAAACAATGCGGCATATAACAAAAATCCACCGATAAAACAGAGTAAGAAAATGAGATACCCGTAAATATTTATATGTGATGAAATATCGAATGCTATCGTTTCCCGTCCTACCGAATAGATAAGAATGAGAGAGAGTCCCCAAATACAGAATTGAGTGATTCCGCAAAGGCCGATAGCGATTATTTTCCCGTATATCAATTCTTGGGCTTTTACCGATGTCAGTAGTATTTCGATCATTCTGTTATTCTTTTCTTGTACCGTACTTTGTAATACTTGTGCACTGTACATAAAGATAAACAGATATATTAATGTGCTGAATATTAGATGTGTATTGAATTTCTCGTTATCCGCTTTTGGATACATGGTTTCATCGGGAGACATATCGGATATTTCAATATCGATATCGACTTGGCGACGTATTTTTTCGGGAAGTTGTGCCAGCTTTTGTCGGTGTAGGTAATCGGTGAGCAGTATAGTTAATTGATGCTTTATATATGCACCCTCTTCATGGGAAGAGTAAAAAATGACATTCTGGCCATCGCATTTTAGAAGGTCTTCGCCGATGAATAGAGTTGCGAGAGGAGAGATTCCGGTGGGAATGGTATCTTGTGGAAGAGAGATGTATTTTATGTCCGGACCGCAATTCGTGAAAGCTTCGGCGTAGAGGGCGGTTCGATCTATTATCCAAATTTCTTTATTGGAGTTTCCCGAATCGCTTGTTTTGAAAAAAAAGTACCCGCCTGCGAATAATAACGGCAATAGAACGGTCATCAGCCAAAACGACCGTTGGGAGAGATGGAATCTGTATTCCCGTTGTGTGATAAGAAAAATTTTATTCATGGAAAGTCCCTCCGTTTTCCAACCGTTCCATAACGATTTTTGTGAATATTTCTTGGAGGCTTGTCTCTTTTTCTTCAAAACGGGACAATGGATATTTCCGGGATAAAAAGGAGAGAAGTTCGGAAACGGTTTTCGTGTCGTTCTTTTTAACGATGTGTTCCTGTCCCGATGTTTCGATGACAGAAAACATATCCGGCTCTTCACGTAAAGTTATAGCTTGTTCGGTTGTGAACCGGTAGTGAGACGATGAGTACTGCTTTCTGATGTCGGAGAGTTCTCCTTGCCATCTTACACGGGCATCGTTTATGAAGATGACATTTGAACAAAGGGCAGAGGCTTCGTTCAGGTCATGTGTAGAAAGGAGAACCGTAGTTCCCTGTTTTTGCAGAGTTACGATTTCCTCTCGCATGAATGTCGTACTTATAGGGTCGAGGCCGCTGAAAGGCTCGTCGAGTATCAGCAGTTGAGGAGAGCATATAATCGCTCCTATGAATTGTATCTTTTGCTGTAATCCTTTCGACAGGCTACCTACGGTATGTCGGGCTCTGTTATCAAGACCGAACTTCTCGAGCCATAAGAAAGTACGTCGTTTTGCTTCCGAGAGGGAAATGCCTTTGAGCCGGGCTAAAAATATCAGTTGCTCGGCAATCTTCATCGAACTGTATAGGCCTCTCTCTTCCGGCAGATACCCGATATACACTATGTCTTTATCACAAAATATCCGGTTATTGAACAGAATAGAGCCATCGTCGGGTTGTAGTATACGGGTGAGAATGCGCATCAGTGTCGTTTTTCCGGCACCATTAGGTCCTAAGAACCCGCAAATCTCGTTCTGCGGAATATGAATGGAAACTCCGTCGAGTGCGATTTTCGTACCGAAATTTTTTCGGATATTGTGTGTCTCTATTATGTTCATAGATTGTGTTTCCTATCGTGGCCTCACCGTGCGTTCTCCCAACTCTTTGGCCAATGCTGCTTTCACTTTGAAAAGTTCTGAGATTTTCTGCATAAGCAAACGTTTCTCTTCGACATTTTCCGTGCCTCTTTTTAGTTGTTGTTGTATATGACCGATTTCCTGAGTGATAATAGCATCTTTTAATTCGAACAATGCCCGGGGAACCAACTCGACTATTCGCTCTTCTTCGCTGGCAATATGTTGGTACTTGGTATGAACCTTGCTTAACTCGTATTTGTCGCTTATGCAGTTGGTGGCTATTTCACTGATTTCGGGGTCGGGATGTGTCGTGAAATGCCGGGACAAATTATTTTCTTCCTGAGAAAACAATATTTCGGCTTCCTCTCTTATTTTTTGATAAATCGGGTTGGAAAACTTGATTTCGTCGGCTTGCAGATCATGGAAAATGTAAGAGGCGACTTTCCACATGGCGCCGTTGTCGTCTTTCGGGAAAAGATCCAAGTCGCCATATCTGATGATATAACGTATCAATGTGCTTTCGGTCAGATCATTGACATAAGTAGTGGCTCGGGTGGCTTTCAAAAACAATTCGTTTACATCATGGTTTTGCGATGCCGCCTCCGTGTTTGATATTTCCGTCGTTGAGTCACTTCCGGGCGCCACATTGCTATTTGCTTGGGAGGCTTTGAGCTCTTCTTCTTTTAATTGTTGATATTCCTTGTCTCTTATTTTATTGATTCCGATAAGAAGCGTTTTTTCGGCAATCTCCATCAGCTGGCTGCACTCTTTGGTGTATGCCGAACGCTCGATTTGATTGGGTATCACGGCAATACTTTGTACAATATCGGTGATAAGTGCCGCCTTCTTGACAGGGTCTTGGCCGGCGCTTTCGAGCAATAGATTGGTTTTGAATCGGATAAAATCGACTTCGTGCTCCTTGATATATTGCGTAAATGCCGCTGCACTCTGTTTTTGCGCAAAAGAGTCGGGGTCATCGCCATCGGGTAGGAGTACGACTTTGATGTGTAGACCTTCTTTCAGCAACATATCGATACCTCGCAGCGAAGCCTTGATACCGGCGGCATCGCCGTCGTAAAGAACCGTTACGTTGTTGGTGAAACGATGTATGAGGCGTATCTGTCCCGGTGTGAGTGAAGTCCCTGATGAGGCAACGACATTTTCAATGCCTGACTGATGCATCGACAAGACATCGGTATATCCCTCTACCAGAAAACAGTTGTCTTGTTTTACGATGGCTTGCTTGGCTTGATAAATACCGTACAGTTCGTGGCTTTTGTGATAAATGTCCGACTCGGGTGAGTTGACATATTTAGCCATTTTTTCGTCTTTCTTCAGAATGCGTCCTCCGAAAGCCAACACTTTACCGGACAAGCTGTAAACAGGAAAAATAACCCTGCCCCGGAAACGGTCGCTTATCTGTCCGTTGCTGTTTTCAAGACAAAGGCCGGTAGATAATAAATAATCTTTTTTATACCCTTTTGCGCGGGCTTCATTATAGAGGGCATCGCGTTGATCGAGAGAATACCCCAGGCCGAATTTTTTGATGATGTCGTCTCTAAATCCCCGTTCGTGAAAATAGGAGAGGCCAATGGAACGTCCTTCGGCATGATTGAAGAGCGTATTGGAGAAATATTCCTGTGCGAAAGCATTCACAATGAGCATACTTTCGCGCTGACTTTGTTGTTGTTTTTCCTCTTCGCTCTGTTCGCGTTCGTGAATTTCGATGTTATATTTCTTGGCCAGATATTTCAATGCCTCATAATAAGACATTTGCTCATGTTCCATGATAAAATGCACGGCAGTTCCTCCTTTCCCGCAACTGAAACATTTACAGATGTTTTTCGATGGCGAAACACTGAATGACGGTGTTTTCTCATCGTGGAAAGGACACAGGCCGATATAGTTCACCCCTCTTTTTCGCAGAGTAACAAAGTCCGAAACGACTTCGACAATATTGGCGCTGTCGAGAATTTTATCTACGGTAACTTGGTCGATCATGTCAACATCAAAATTTGCGCACGACGAAGGTACGATTTCTTCTTATTTATAACAAACTTCGTAAAGATAATTCCTTATTTGAGAATTTTAGTTGTTTGGAACTCATGGAGATAAAATTCATTGGTGGAAATTGTGTAATTCAAATAGCGTGTAAATGAAAAATTTCGGTAAAAATTTGCTGAATATCGAAAGATTACAATTACTTTTGCACCGTTAAAATTGTGGACTTATGTAAAGTAGGTCTTTTTTTATACGTCGATTTTATTGTAATTCACTGAAAATAATATATATAATAACCAAATAGATTCGGAAGAATGAACGTTTCACAAGAAAACACAAGCAAGGTTGCTGCCGTTGTAAAGGTAGGGATCGTGAAAGCTGATTATGAAGAAAAAGTAGAAAAGGCTTTGCGTACGTATCGTCAGAAAGCCAATATTCCCGGTTTCCGCAAGGGTATGGCTCCGATGGGTATGATAAAGAAAATGGTGGGGAAATCGATCCTGCTCGAAGAGATAAACAAACTAGTTTCGGAAAGTCTTTATAACTACATTAAAGATAACAACTTGAATGTTTTGGGCGAACCTCTGCCTTCGGAATCACAAGCCGAAATAGATTTTGACAAACAAGAAGATTTTGAATTTTCTTTCGATGTCGCATTGGCTCCGGAAATCTCCCTGACCCTTTCCGACAAAGACAAAATCGATTATTACCGTATCGATATCGATGATGATATGGTTGCTAAACAGAAAGAGGCTCTCTGCAATCGTTTCGGTGTACAGCAACCCGTAGAAGAAGCCAGCGAAAAAGATATTGTAAAAGGACAATTTGTTGAGCTCGGTGAAAACAATACTCCCAAAGAAGGGGGCATTTCGGTAGAGTCGTTGCTTACCCCGGCATACCTCAAAGACGAAACGGAGAAAAGTAAGTTTGTAGGGAAGAAAGTCGGTGATAAAGTCGTATTCAATCCGTCGGTAGCTTGTGGCGGAAATGACACCGAACTGGCAGCCATGCTGCATATCGGAAAGGAGAATACGGCCGATATGAAATCCGATTTCGAAGTTGAGATAACCTCTATTCTCGGTTTTAAACCGGCAGAGTTGGGTCAGGAACTTTACGATAATGCTTTCGGAAAAGATGTCGTAAAGACCGAAGAAGAATTTACGGCCAAAGTTCGTGAGATGCTTGCTGCGCAGATGCAGCCCGAGAGCGATTATAAATTCGGTCTCGATGCTCGTGCCGCATTGGAAGCGAAAGTAGGTGAAATAGAACTCCCTGACGATTTGTTGAGACGCTGGTTGGTCGTAACAGGAGAAAAACGTACGGCAGAATCTGTTGCTGAGGAGTATCCCAAGATGGTTCCCGACTTGAAATGGCAACTTATAAAAGAGGAAATCGTACGGAAGTATGAAGTGAAAGTCGACGATGCCGATATGCTCGAAATGGCCAAGAAAGCCACACGGGCACAATTTGCACAATACGGCATGATGAATGTTCCCGACGATTTGCTCGATAAGTATGCTTCGGATATGCTTAAAGATAAAAAAATCGTAAGCAGTATCGCCGAACGGGCTACCGAAGAAAAAATCATTGCAACGATCAAGTCGCATGTAACCTTGAACGAGAAAAACATCTCGGTCGAAGATTTTTACAAAATGTTTGAAAACAAATAATTAGACATTCTTATTTGTCGGAAATCAGCCCCTAATCCGGGCTGATTTTTTATGCCTATGAATAAACCTTATTCTCTCTCAAAAAAACTCAAAATTTGCGGAATAATGGTTTTATTTCTATCTTTGTTTGAAGAAAATTTTAGTAACCCGTAAATCATTTCGATTATGGCAGACGATTTTAGAAAATATGCGACCAAACATTTGGGAATGAACGGCCTTGCCCTGGATAAATATGTCGATATAACAAGTAGTTATATATCTCCTACGATTATTGAAGAGCGGCAGTTGAATGTGGCTCAAATGGATGTTTTCTCGCGATTGATGATGGATCGCATCATTTTTCTCGGAACACAAGTCGACGATTATACCGCCAATGTGATTCAGGCACAATTGCTGTATCTCGACTCGGCCGATCCGGGAAAAGATATATCGATTTATCTTAATACGCCGGGAGGAAGTGTTTACGCTGGGCTGGGCATTTACGATACCATGCAATATATTTCGAGCGACGTGTCTACAATATGTACCGGTATGGCCGCTTCGATGGGGGCCGTTTTGTTGGTAGCCGGGGCTACCGGCAAGCGTTTTGCCTTGCAACACTCCCGGGTAATGATACACCAGCCGATGGGCGGAGCACAAGGACAGGCCTCAGATATAGAAATTACCGCCCGGGAAATACAGAAATTGAAAAAAGAACTTTATACTATTATCGCCGACCATTCGGGTAGACCGTATGAACAGATAGAGAAAGATTCGGATCGAGATTATTGGATGACGGCGGCCGAGGCAAAAGAGTACGGTATGATAGATGAAGTGCTTGTACGTGCAAAAAATAAATAATGGCGAAGGAAACAGTAAAAGACCGTTGCTCTTTTTGCGGACGGAGTGAGCGGGAAGTGGGTTTCCCGTTGTTGACCGGTTACACGGGTTGTATCTGCGTAGATTGTGCCGAACAGGCCTCTATTGCGGCCCGCGAGATAAAACAGAAAGTGTCGGATTTGCAATTCGGCCTCGATGAATTGCCGAAACCGAAAGAGATAAAGGCTTTTCTCGATCAGTATGTTATCGGTCAGGACGATGCCAAACGGTATCTTTCAGTGGCTGTTTACAACCATTACAAGCGGTTGATGCAGTATAAAAAAGAGCAAAAGACCGATGATGTCGAGATAGAGAAATCGAATATCATTATGGTCGGGCATACGGGAACCGGAAAAACTCTTTTGGCAAAAACTATTGCCAAATTGTTGAAAGTACCTTTCACGATTGTCGATGCGACCGTACTTACCGAAGCCGGATATGTCGGCGAAGATATAGAAAGCATTCTTACGCGATTGTTACAGGTTTCGGATTATGATGTGAATGCGGCCGAACGAGGTATTGTATTTATCGATGAAATTGACAAAATTGCCCGAAAAGGAGATAACCCGTCGATAACTCGCGATGTCAGCGGAGAAGGTGTACAACAAGGACTGTTGAAATTGCTCGAGGGGTCTGTCGTGAATGTCCCCCCGCAAGGCGGTCGTAAACATCCCGACCAAAAAATGATACCCGTCAACACGAAAGATATTCTCTTCATTTGTGGTGGTGCTTTTGACGGTATAGAAAAGAAAATCGCCATGCGTCTGAATACGAAGGTGGTAGGTTATGGTGTAGATAAAAAACGTGATGCCATAGATCGGGAAAATTTGTTGCAATATATTACGCCGCAGGATTTGAAATCGTTCGGTCTGATTCCTGAAATCATAGGTCGTTTGCCGATATTGACCTATCTCGACCCGCTCGACCGAGAGGCTTTGCGCCAGATATTGACCGAACCCAAAAATTCCATCATTAAGCAGTACATAAAAATGTTTGAAATAGATGGAATTCATTTATCTTTCGATAAAGAAGCTCTCGATTTTATGGTAGATAAGTCGATCGAGTTCAAGTTGGGGGCACGAGGTTTACGTTCTATTGTCGAGGCGATTATGATCGACGCCATGTTTGAGTTGCCGTCGACCGATTGCAAAGAGTTGCATATCACCCGGGCATATGCCGAAGAAAAAATGAAAAAAGCAAATATGCACATATTACATTAAAAATTTAAGAGGAGAAATTTGTATAGTGAGAGAAAATTTATAAATTTGTTCATAATCACAGATTATGCGTGCTGAAAATTGACTATAAAATAAATCCTTATGACAACGAAAAACGATTTGACCGCTGCTTTGAAGAAGCATTTCGGGTTCGATACCTTCAAGGGAAACCAAGAAGCGATTATCAAGAATCTGCTTGCCGGGAATGACACGTTTGTGTTGATGCCTACGGGAGGAGGTAAATCGCTTTGTTACCAATTGCCTTCTTTGCTATCGGAAGGAACGGCCGTTGTTATATCGCCGCTGATTGCCTTGATGAAAAATCAAGTCGACGCTATGCGCAATTTCAGTGAAGAAGATGGAGTTGCTCATTTTATAAATTCGTCATTGAATAAAGCATCGATCGATTTGGTAAAAGAAGATATCCTGTCGGGAAAAACCAAACTTCTTTATGTGGCTCCCGAGTCTCTTACCAAAGAGGAAAATATCGAATTTCTGAAACAAGTGAAAATCTCGTTTTATGCAGTAGACGAGGCTCATTGTATTTCGGAATGGGGACATGATTTCCGTCCGGAGTATCGTCGTATTAGACCCATTATCAATGAGATCGGTTCCCGGCCGTTGATTGCTCTTACGGCAACGGCAACACCGAAAGTACAACACGATATTCAGAAGAATCTGGGAATGACCGATGCTGCGGTTTTCAAATCGTCGTTCAATCGACCGAATTTGTATTATGAGGTTCGCCCCAAAACGCAGAATGTCGATAAAGATATTATCAAATACATAAAGTCCCAGCCCGGGAAGTCGGGTATCATTTACTGTCTGAGCCGTAAGAAAGTGGAGGAATTGGCCGAAACGCTCAAGGTAAACGGTATCAATGCTTTACCCTACCATGCTGGAATGGACTCAAATACCCGTACCCATAATCAGGACGCTTTTTTGTTGGAAGAAGTCGATGTGATCGTGGCAACGATTGCATTTGGTATGGGTATCGATAAACCCGATGTGCGGTTTGTAATTCACTACGATATACCGAAGAGTCTCGAAGGCTACTATCAGGAGACCGGCCGTGCCGGCCGAGATGGAGGAGAAGGCCAATGTATAACCTTCTATATCAATAAAGATTTGCAGAAGTTGGAGAAGTTTATGCAAGGAAAACCTATTGCCGAGCAGGAAATAGGCAAACAACTTCTACTCGAGACCGCAGCGTATGCCGAGTCGTCGGTATGTCGTCGTAAATTGTTGTTGCACTATTTCGGGGAAGAGTATACCGAAGAGAATTGTGGAAATTGTGACAACTGTTTGAATCCTAAAAAACAAGTGGAAGCTCAGGATATGTTATGCGCGGTATTAGATACCGTAATAGCTCTTAAAGAAAAATTCAAAGCCGATCACGTCATCGACGTGCTGATGGGAAAAGAGACCTCTGAAATATTGTCGTACAATCAAGATGAGTTGGAGGTTTTCGGTTGCGGACAAGGTGAAGATGAAAAGAAATGGGCGACTGTTATACGTCAAGCCCTCATCGCCGGATATTTGGATAAAGATATAGAAAATTACGGTTTGTTGAAGATAACGAAAGCCGGACATGAATTCCTCAAACATCCGGTCTCGTTTAAGATTGTCCAGGACAATGATTTCGATGAAATAGAAGAGGAGGCACCCATGAAAGGTGGCGGCGTATGTGCCGTCGATCCCGTATTGTATGCCATACTCAAAGACTTGAGGAAGAAAATAGCCAAAAAACTGGAACTTCCGCCGTATGTGATATTCCAAGACCCGTCGCTGGAAGCTATGGCGACCACTTATCCCGTTACGCTCGATGAGCTACAAAATATTCCCGGAGTAGGGGCCGGTAAGGCGAAACGTTACGGAGAAGAATTTGTAAAGGTCATCAAGAAACATTGCGATGAAAATGAGATAGAGCGTCCCGAAGATTTGCGTGTACGTACCGTTGCCAACAAGTCGAAATTGAAAGTTTCCATTATTCAAGGCATCGATCGTAAAATAGCTTTGGATGAACTGGCGGAGTCGAAAGGTTTGGAATTTTCCGACTTGCTCGATGAAGTAGAGGCTATCGTATATTCCGGAACAAAAATTCATATCGATTATTTCTTGGATGAGGTGATGGACGAAGACCATGTCGAGGATATATTTGACTATTTTAAAGAAGCGGAAAGCGATGACCTCGAAGCGGCTATCGAAGAGCTGGGTAGAGAATATACCGAGGAAGAAATCCGATTGGTACGCATCAAGTTCCTTTCGGAAATGGGTAATTGATTTCTTTATTATACATAATTGAAAGGGTGGAAATTTCCACCCTTTTTTATTATGCGAAAAATAAAACGATAAAAAGAGTAAAAAAGATTTTTTACTTCTCCATTCTTGCAAAAAAATGCGTATCTTTGCGTGCAATAAATTTCTTTAAGCCTAACAACTATGTCATTTATTGCCGACAAAATCGTAATGGACGGATTGACATTCGACGATGTATTGTTGATCCCCGCTTATTCCGAAGTCCTCCCTCGAGAGGTCGATCTCTCAACCCGTTTTTCCCGTAATATACAGTTGAATATACCATTTGTTTCGGCAGCGATGGATACCGTTACCGAAGCGCGTTTGGCCATAGCGATCGCTCGCGAAGGAGGCATCGGTGTTATTCATAAAAATATGTCGATAGAAGCTCAAGCCAAACAGGTACACAGCGTAAAACGTGCCGAGAACGGTATGATTTATGACCCTGTAACGATCAATCGGTCGTCTACCGTAGCTGATGCTTTGGCTCTCATGAAAGAGTACCATATCGGAGGTATTCCCGTTGTCGATGACGATAGACGATTGGTGGGTATTGTAACCAATCGCGATTTGCGTTTTGAAAGAAACGAAAAAAGAGCTATCGACGAGGTGATGACCAAAGACGGTTTGATAACGACAACGCAGTCTACCGATTTGCAGCAAGCAACGGATATTTTGCAACAGCATAAAATCGAAAAATTACCGGTCGTAGACAAAGATTTCCGTCTGGTCGGATTGGTAACATACAAAGACATTACCAAAGCAAAAGATAAACCTTTCGCTTGTAAAGATAAACTGGGACGTTTGCGTGTTGCCGCAGGGATTGGGGTTACGGCCGATTCTATGGAAAGAGCGTCGGCTTTGGTCGAGGCCGGTGTCGATGCAATCGTAATAGATACGGCACACGGACATTCCAAAGGAGTAGTTGAAGTCCTGAAAAAAGTTAAAGCAGCTTTCCCTCAGATAGATGTCGTTGTGGGTAACATTGCGACGGGAGAGGCTGCCAAGTATCTTGTGGCGGCAGGTGCCGACGGCGTGAAAGTCGGCATTGGTCCGGGATCTATCTGCACGACACGTGTCATTGCTGGTGTGGGGGTACCTCAGCTTTCTGCTATATATGATGTTGCAAAGGCTTTGAAAGGGACCGATATTCCGTTGATTGCAGATGGCGGTATCCGTTATTCGGGAGATATTGTAAAAGCATTGGCTGCCGGCGGATATTCGGTTATGTTGGGTGGTATGCTGGCCGGTGTAGAAGAGTCTCCCGGAGAAACAATTATCTACAACGGCCGTAAGTTTAAATCTTATCGGGGCATGGGTTCCCTCGAAGCTATGGAAAAAGGTTCGAAAGACCGCTATTTCCAAGCCGGAGAAACCGACGTAAAGAAACTTGTTCCCGAAGGTATTGCTGCTCGTGTACCATTTAAAGGTTCACTTTTTGAAGTTGTTTACCAAATGGTTGGTGGTTTGCGTGCCGGTATGGGTTATTGCGGAGCTGCCGATATAAATGCCCTGCACAATGCGAAGTTTACCCGCATCACAAATGCCGGTGTGGCCGAGAGCCATCCGCACGATGTGGCGATAACCAGCGAATCTCCCAATTACAGCAGAGGTCAGTAGTAGGATTCTTACCATACTTTAATAAGTTTATACACCTGTTTGGCGCGTTCGATATAATAAATTTATTATATTTGAGCCGTTAAAACAGGTGTATTTTTATATAATACAATCAAAGAAAATAATACGATGAAGATTCCTCATATTTTAATGGCGTCGGTTTTGTTTGTTCCGATGGTTTCGTTGGCTCAAATAACGTCCGATACAGAGATTATGAACATTGGCGGGAAAAGTATAACCAAAGGAGAATTTGAGTATACTTATCGAAAAAACATACAACAGCAGTCCGAAAAAACGCCCCTTGACGAATATGTAACGTTGTTTGGAAACTATAAATTGAAAGTTGCCGAGGCCGAGGCTTTGGGAATAGATACGACCCGTCAATTTATTACGGAATTTGAAGGCTATCGCAATCAGTTGGTAAAGCCCTATATGGTCGACCAAAATGCAGAGGAACAATTGGCAAGAGAAGCCTACGATCGACTTCTTGAAGAGGTGGAAGCCTCTCACATTTTGTTTCGGGTAGACCCGTCGGCAACATTAGAAGAAAAAAGATCTGCATACGAGAAAGCTCTTAAAGTGAGAGAAGAAGCCATAAAAGGAACAGATTTTTCCGAATTGGCACGTCGCTACTCCGAAGATCCATCTGTACAAAATAATAATGGATATTTAGGATATTTCGGAGCATTCTATATGGTATATCCTTTTGAGAAAGCGGCTTACGAAACCGCAGTGGGAGAAATATCCATGCCGGTAGAAACGCAATTCGGATATCATCTGATCAAGGTAACCGATCGTCGTCCTACCCGGGCGTTGGAATTATCTCATATTATGTTGAAAGTTCCTCAAAATGCTCCGGATAAAGTCCAAAAAGAACGGGAAAAAGAAATTTGGGAAATTTACGATAAAATACAAAAAGGGGCAGACTTTTCCGAATTGGCACGTCGCTATTCCGAAGATCAGTCATCGTCAGAGAAAGGAGGTTTGTTACCATTGTTGACGACGGGTCAGATAATACCGTCTTTTGAAAAGGCCGCATTTGCTTTGAATGAAATCGGAGAAGTCTCGAAGCCTGTTCATACGGAATTTGGTTGGCATATCATCAAATTGTTGGGAGAGAGAACCCCCGGTTCGTATGAACAGATGCACGATGTCATCGTGCATCGTATGGCTCGGGACGAGAGAGCTGATGCCGGAAGGAAAATGTTTGTGGAAAAGTTGAAAGAGGATAAATATTTTGCTTGGGACGAGAGTGTTAGGGCGATGTTGGAAAAAGAGATTTCCGATACATCTTTTATGACTTGTCTCGCCAATATGGATCAAACCTTGTTTACTTTCGACGGAAAATCTTATCCCGTCTCAGGTTTAGTGTCTTATCTGAGTTCCGACAAATCAAGAGCCGTCTCTTTGTCGGAGTTGAGAGAATTGTCTGATAAATATGTATACGATGTCTTAGTGGATTACAAGACGAGTGAACTTTGCCGGACAAATGCTGATTTCCGCTATTTATTACAGGAATATCGGGATGGTATGTTGCTCTTTGAAATAAGCAATCGGGAAGTCTGGAATAAAGCGATGGAAGATGAAAAAGGTTTGAAGAAATACTTCCGAAAAAACAAAAAGAAATACACATGGGATGCTCCCCGATATAAAGGATATGTTATTTGCGGTGATGATGCTCAGCTGGTAAACGCTGTCAAAGAACAACTGCTAGGAATGAGTCAACCGTCCGATTCCGTTATACCATCTATTTACCGCCAATATAATGACAGCATTCGGCATATTGCTATCGAAAAAGGTTTATATCAGCCGGGAATGAATGCAATAGTCGATTATTTGATATTTAATAAGGAAAATGCCGATACGACCGATACACAACTTCCGGTCAAAGATGTGTGTGGTAAAATTCTCGAATCGCCACAGTCTTATGAAGATGTAAAAGGACCGGTAATTTCCGATTACCAGACATATCTCGATCAGAAATGGATTAAGAAACTTCGTAAGAAATATCCTGTAACCATTCGCAAAGAAGTATTGGCTACGGTGGAGGAAATCGAATAAAATTTTCTATATTATCCGTAAATTATTCCAAGAATATGCGATATAGTTGCTATTTTGCTGTGGTAATAGGTATTTTGTTTTCTGTCTCAGCTTGTACGCTCGAAAAAAAAGAAGTACCGGGAGCCATTGTCAGTGTGGGAGATCGTTATCTTACACGTGAGATGCTGAGTCAGGTTATCCCCGACGGTTTATCCCATAGAGACAGCTGTGCATTTGCCGATGCCTATGTGCGTCATTGGGCAGAAGACGAGCTTGTATATGATGTTGCCCAGAAAAATATACCGAATGTCGGTCGTATAGAATTGTTGGTCGATAAGTATCGTCGTGAATTATTTGTTCATGAGTATCAAAAGCAGATTCTGAACGAGAAACTTGATGCCGAAATATCGGCAGAAGCGGTGAAAAATTATTATCGAACCCATCTCGATAAGTTTATTTTGAAAGTACCTATCATCAAAGGTCTTTTTGTGAAAGTCGCTGAAACTTCTCCTGAAATCAAAAACCTGAAAAAGTGGTATCGTAATAGAGATCACGGTTCGATAGAGAATATCGAAAAATATAGCCTTCATAATATCATCAATTATGAATATTTTTACGACCGTTGGATCTCGTTCGATGAAGTATTGAGTGCGATACCTTACAGCATCTCCGACGCCAATCGCTTTTTGCAAACCCATAAGTATCTCGAAATAAATAATGATGGCTATTGGTATCTTTTGAATATCAGCGATTATCTGCCTGCTGGAGCGAATATGCCACTCGATTTCGCCCGAACGCAAATAGAGGAAATCTTGTTGAATCAGAAACGTATGGATTTTCTACATCAAATGAATAATGAATTGTACCAAGAAGCCCTTGAAAATCGGAAAATAAAATATTATGGTCGCGTTTATTAAAACAACGCAGCCGATAAATCATAAAAAAGTATGAGAAAGTATATTTTTATCTGCACATTGATAAGTTATCTCATCTCGGGAAATTTTGCGATAGCCCAGTCTCCTTCTCCCACATCGGGTGTGGTCGATGAGATTGTATGGATTGTCGGTGATGAAGCCATTCTTCTTTCCGACGTCGAGGCTCAGTACCGGGCTATGCAAAGTCAGGGACAGCGTATTAATGGTGATCCCTATTGCGTAATTCCCGAACAGATAGCCATACAAAAGTTGTTTTTGAATCAAGCCCGTTTGGATAGCGTTTTTGTAACCGAAGCAGAGGTCTTTTCAAATGTCGAACAACGTATAAACGTATGGATCAATTCGATTGGTTCCAAAGAGAAAGTCGAAGAATATTTCAATTCTACAATTTCTCAATTACGGGAAGAGCTATCTTCTACTGTACGTGATCAGTTGACTGTGGAAGCTATGCAGCGTAAATTGGTGGGCAGTATAAAAGTCTCTCCGGCCGATGTACGTCGTTTTTATGCCAATTATTCGACGGATAGTATTCCTTATATTCCAGTACAGGTCGAGGTACAGTTGATTCGGGTCGATCCGATCATTCCGCAACAGGAAATCGATGATATAAAGGCGCGTTTGCGTGAGTACACCGACCGGATAAATAACGGAGAGGCAGAATTTTCGACGTTGGCCATTTTGTATTCCGAAGATCCCGGATCGGCTCGCAAAGGCGGTGAATTAGGTTTTTTCAGTCGGGCGGATATGCTTCCAGAATTTACCAATGTGGCATTTTCATTGAATGATCCAAAAAAAGTTTCAAAGATCGTTGAGACGGAATTCGGGTATCATATCATACAACTCGTAGAAAAGAGGGGAGACCGAATCAATTGTAGGCATATCTTATTGAGACCGCGGGTGTCGAATGAAGAACTGAATCAGATGATTGCCCGTATGGATACCCTACGCCGGGATATTCTCGACAATAAGGTAACCTTTGAAGAGGCTGCTCAATATGTCTCTCAGGATAAAGAAACACGCAATAATAAGGGATTAATGGTGAATATGTCTGAAACCGGCGTATCTACCACAAAATTCCAGATGGACCAGCTTCCGCAGGAAATCGCAAAAATCGTCGATAAAATGGAAGTGGGTGAAATCTCGGAGCCTTTTACAATGATCGACCAAAAACGTGGGAAAGAAGTTGTCGCCATGGTCAAATTGAAAGCTCGTATCCCGGGACATAAGGCCAATGTGTCGAATGATTTCCAGATATTGAAAGGTATCGTCGAAAATCATAAGCGGAATGAACTTATCGATAATTGGATTCGTCAGAAACAGAAAGAGACCTACATTCGTATTAAGGAAGGATGGGACGACTGTGATTTCATGTATGACGGTTGGATCAAGAAATAAATTCGATGCAGAAGAGGTTTTATAAAAAAATATCGGGCTGCCGTTTTCTCCGGTGCATCGTCGGGGTAATACTGGTTTTGTTTGCCGTTATCGATGTATCGGGAACGGCTTTCTGTATAGAACCGCCTGAGCGTCGACAGCCCGACCTCTCTGGAACGGCAATGAAAGATAAAGTCTTTCTCGAAGCCGCCAATGAATTGGAATTTAATGAATTGATTGCTCCCGATTTTCAGATACTGAGAGGTGATGTCCGTTTTCGTAAAGATAGTATGTATATGTTTTGCGACAGTGCCTATTTCTATGAGAAGTCCAATTCTCTTGATGCTTTCGGAAATGTCCGTATGGAGCAAGGCGATACTTTGTTTATTTTCGGAGATGAATTGTATTATGACGGGGAGACGCAATTGGCTCGTATACGGCATAATGTACGAATGATAAATCGTGATGTCGTGCTTACAACCGATAGTTTCAATTACGACATGGAAATAAATATTGGGTATTATTTCAATGGAGGGGAGGTTGCCGATTCGGTCAACCGACTCAATTCTTTTTACGGGCAATATTCTCCCGATACAAAAGATGCGATATTCAATTACGATGTAAAATTATTCAATCCCCAATTTACGCTTTATTCCGATACGTTGGAATATAATACGACAACGAAAGTGGCCGACATATTGGGGCCGTCAATTATTGTATCCGACAGTAATACGATATATTCGTCATTGGGTTTTTATAATACGGCCGACGATTTGGCTCAGCTTTATAACAGATCTTTGATTGTTTCAAAAAGTCAAAAGTTAACCGGCGATACGATTTTCTACGATCGGAATAACGGGTTTGGCGAGGTATTCGGCCACATGGTTGTGGACGATACATTGCGCATGATGCAGATGCATGGGAATTACGGCTTTTATAATGAATTCCGGGAAGAATCTTTTGCAACAGATTCGGCATTGCTCATCGATTATTCCCAGCCGGATACATTGTATTTGCATGCTGATACATTGGAGTCGTTGAGGCCCGATAATGTAAAACGCATATTACAGGCATATCATGACGTACGTATCTATCGGAGCGATATGCAGGCGATTTGCGATTCTATGATATATGACGTAGAAGATTCGGTATTGATCATGATGGACGGACCGATTATGTGGAATCTCGATTACCAGATTTTCGGTGATACTATCAAGGTGTTTATGAACGATTCGACGATCGACTGGGCACATATCCCGGCATTTGCTTTTGCGACACAACAAAAAGATACGGCCTTTTTCGATCAACTCTCGGGAAAGGATTTAAAGGCTTATTTCACGAACGGAGATATTTCTCGAGTTGATGTCAGCGGGAATGTACAGACTATATTTTATCCGCAAGAATCGGACATGACTTACACCGGAATGAACAAGGCCGAGACGAGTTTTCTTACCATGTATATGAAAGACCGTCAAATGGATAAGTTGAAAATGTGGCCTACCGTTGACGGGACGATGACTCCTATATCGAAGTTGAAACCCGATATGATTTTCTTGCCCGATTATAAATGGTATGAAAGTTACCGGCCTCGAAATAAGTTCGATGTTTTCAGAGCAACGAATCGTCCCCGGTCGGAAATAAAAAAGATTCGCCATACCGAAGAATTTTTTGAAGAAGAGTAAACTATTATTATGAGCGATATTATCCATCTTTTACCCGATTCCGTTGCTAATCAGATTGCCGCTGGTGAAGTCATACAACGTCCGGCATCTGTTGTGAAGGAATTGGTCGAAAATGCTATCGATGCCGGAGCGACCGAGATACAAATCTTTATAAAAGATGCCGGACGTACATTGATACAGGTGGTCGATAACGGTAAAGGTATGTCAGAGACCGATGCCCGATTATCTTTCGAGCGACATGCTACATCCAAGATAAGTTCGGCACAAGACTTGTATTCTTTGCGTACGATGGGATTTCGGGGCGAAGCTCTCGCTTCTATTGCTGCCATTGCTCAAGTGGAGTTACGAACCCGCCGTGCCGAAGATGAGATAGGGACATCGATTCTTATATCGGGTTCGAAAGTCGAATCACAAGAATATGTCTCATGTCCCGCCGGTGCGAATTTCATGATAAAGAATATTTTTTTCAATGTCCCGGCTCGAAGGAAATTTCTGAAATCGAATCAAGTGGAATTCGGATTTATTATGTCCGAATTTGAACGCATGGCACTGGTTAATACGGATATAGCTTTCAAGCTCGTCCACAATGATGTAGAATTATATAATCTCCCGGCGTCTAATTTCAGACAACGTATTGTCTCCTTATTCGGTAAGAATTTGAACCAGCACCTTCTCTCTGTTGATGTTCAGACTTCTTTGGTTTCTATTACTGGATATATCGGACACCCCGACTCGGCCCGCAAACGCAATGCTTGGCAATACTTTTTTGTCAATGGTCGATATATGCGGCATCCGTATTTTTATAAGGCTGTCATCTCCAATTACGAACAATTGTTGCCTGCCGGCGAGATGCCTCACTATTTTCTGCATATACAAGTAGACCCATCTACCATAGATGTGAATATTCATCCGACAAAAACAGAAATAAAATTTGAGAATGAACAACCTATATGGCAAATTTTATCGGCTGCCGTGAGAGAAACATTGGGAAAATCCAATGCTGTCCCGACAATCGACTTCGATACCGAAGGTGCACCCGAAATACCTATATTGCATCACGGTCAGCAGGTTGAGCCACCTCGGGTATCATATTCTCCCGATTACAATCCGTTTGCGTCGTCTTCTGCAAAACCCTCGAATCATTCGCATAGAGTCGATTACGATTGGACTCAGCTTTATAAAGATTTTCAATCGAATAAAGATATGCCTATGACTCCGGAAGAGGAGTCCGGAGAGATAAAAATACCTTCTAAGATAAATTGCCAGACTTCTGTCGAGAATATGACAAAAGTATCATCGGAAGCGATACCGCTTTCCATTCCGATACAGGAAACTTCCCGTTTGATAGATACGGGTATTGAACATTTGCAGATAAAAGGTCGCTATATATTGACGTCGGTAAAGTCGGGACTGATGATTATCGACCAGCATCGGGCGCATGTGCGCATCTTATTTGATCGATATATGTCTCATATACAGGATAAAAAAGGCGTTTCCCAGCGTCTTCTTTTTCCTGAAATGATACAATTGTCTCCGGCACAAGGAGCAGAATTGCTATCGGTTCAAGAAGATTTTGAAGCATTGGGATTCGATATTTCCGATATGGGAGGAGGGGCTTACGCCGTCAATGCAGTTCCGGCAGGTATCGACGGGCTTGATGTGTCGACGTTGATCGATAAGATGCTCGAAACAGCGACGCAAAGAGGCGGCGATGTAAGTGTCGACGTTCATGAAGTCATTTCGTTGGCATTGGCCGAGTCGGCTGCAATTCCGTATGGACAAATTTTATCTCTGCTGGAAATGGAGAAATTGATCAGTGATCTTTTTTCTTTAACAGCCCCCAATTATACTCCCGACGGGAAAACCGTCGTATCGGTGATAGGGGATGATGAATTACAAAAAAGATTCCGATAGATAAGAGCTCTTATTTATGTATCGATATATTTCTTTGGCGTTCTTGTTCTTGTTTTCTTTTTCCTTTCCGGTAGAAGCCGCAAGAAAGAAAAAAGAAGCTGTTCCCGAGAAGTCGGAGGAGACGACTTTTATGGAAACCTATTTTCCCGAACGTCCTTGTCGGGAATGGGAGATCGGAAGAAAGTTTATCTATCTCGATGATGATCTCTCGGCACTGATACATCCTCAGACTATTTCATCCGGGGACTCTTCTTATAGGGGAAAAATATTTATATACGAAGGTATGGTCGAGGCATCGCCGTGGAGAAAAGGAACGGTAAATTTAGAGTTTACATGTGAAGAACGAAAATACTATTTTAAAACCGGAAAAAGCAGGGAAGAGATAATGAATTCGTCTTACACTCCGTTATTGCCCATGTTGGTTTCAGATGAAGACATAAGTAAAGCCCGACAGCTGCTGGTAGGAAAAACGCTATATACCCGGCCGGCTACGTGGGTCGATTCCATAGGAAATACCTCTTCAAACCGACGCTATTGTCCAGTCAAAATCGTCGACATACAGCCCGGGAATAGTATTTATCCCATAGCATTGGTTTTTGAAGATGAAACCTCGTCGACATATCGGATATTTGGTTCTCTTACACAGACATCTCGTATGCAAGCAGCAACGTTCGATCGCTTGTTTACCTTCGACAATCCCCGATGTTCATACAAAGATATTCCCGATAAACACTGGCGACTGATTACGCTCGGTCGTGTAACCGAAGGTATGACAAAAGAGGAATGCCGTTTGTCGTTGGGTAGTCCGCAAAATGCAAGAGAAATACCTACATACAGTGGTTTGAAGGAAGAGTGGTTTTACCGTACAGGAGCTTATCTCTATTTCGAAGATGGAAAATTGTCCCGTTACCGATAAAATATTTTGTACATGAAAATATATGAGAATTATTCGTTGCAGGAAAGACACACATTTCATTTGCCCGTAAAGACCCGATATTATATCGAGTATGATACTGTAAACGAACTATGTGCCTTTATAAAAGAGAATTCGCTATTTCGGGAATACCCGTGCTATCATATAGGTGGAGGTAGTAATCTCTTGTTTTTACAAGATTACCGGGGTATCATACTCCATTCGGCCATACGATTTATCGAGTGTGTGGGGGAGGACGAAGATACTGTTTTATTACGAGTCGGGTCTGGTGTCGTATGGGACGATTTCGTCAAATATTGCGTGGAGAATAATTGGGGAGGAGTAGAGAATCTGTCGCTGATACCCGGAGAAGTGGGAGCTTCGGCTGTACAAAACATAGGAGCCTACGGTGTCGAGGTGAAAGATGTAATAGAAAAGGTCGAAACGATCGATATGCAAAATGGCGAATCCCACACATTTACAAATGCCGAATGTGCGTATGCGTATCGTGATAGCATATTCAAAAAGGAGCTTCGCGGACGATATATCGTTTCTGCCGTGCAATACCGTTTGCAGAAAAATGCAGGTTATCACCTCGATTATGGAAATTTACGGGAGGCTGTTGAGCGTTATACCCACCCAACGCTTGCAGATGTGCGTAAGGTTGTCATAGAAATCAGACAATCGAAATTACCCGATCCCGATGTTATAGGGAATGCCGGTAGCTTTTTTAAAAATCCGGTAGTCTCGATAGAGCACTATAAGTCTTTGAAAGAGCGTTTTCCCGATATGCCCCATTATCCGGTCGATGAATCGAATGTGAAGTTGCCGGCCGGTTGGCTGATCGATAGAGCCGGTTGGCGGGGAAAAGTACATGGTGGAGCCGGTGTGTATGAGAAACAATCGCTTGTCTTGGTAAACCGGGGGGAAGCGACAATCGGGGATATAACCGAATTGGCCGAGAAAATTTGCCATTCGATAAAAGAAAAATATGATATAGACTTATATCCGGAAGTAAATTATATTGGATAGAATGCGCGTAGAATTTTTGGGAACAGGAACATCAACGGGCGTACCCATGATCGGTTGTCGTTGCGACGTGTGTCGGTCGAAAGACTCACGTGATCGGCGCTTACGTTCGTCTGTCTGTCTGACAGTCGACGATAAAAATATTTTAATCGATTGCGGCCCGGATTTTCGACAACAGATGTTGCGGAGCGGTATCGACCACATCGATGCGGTATTGCTTACACACGAGCATTACGACCATACATCGGGTCTTGACGAATTACGAAATTTCAGTCGCAATAATCCTATTCCCATATATGCCGAACCGAACGTTCTGGATATTATACATCAACGCCTTTTTTATTGTTTTTCGGAGCAACCCAATCCCGGAGTTGCTCATTTGGAACTCAAAGCGATAGAAAATCTCTCGCCATTTACGCTTTTCGGCATCGATATAGAACCAGTCAGAGTATGGCATTATAGGCTTCCCATTATCGGTTACCGCATCGGACGATTTGCCTATATTACCGATATGCTCACGATACCCGATGGGGAATGCGCCAAGCTGTCGAATCTCGATACTTTGGTTGTCAATGCCTTACGGCATAAGCCCCATATTTCGCACCAGAACCTCGAAAGTGCGTTGACTTTTATCGCACAACTTAATCCGGAACAGGCTTATATCACACACATGAGTCATCAAATAGGTTTTCATGAAATCGAAGAGAAGAAGCTTCCCCGGAATGTGGCTTTTGCCTATGATGGGCTGACGATATCTGTCTCTGATAATTGAAAAATAGGTCGGATTGTTGTATGTAGAAAAAAGTGAAATCGATATGAAACAACAGGCATTTTCGATAAAAAGCCGCATTCACAGCTTTTCCAATGCATTCCGCGGATTGGGATTATTTTTCAGGCAAGAACATAATGCACGTATTCATGCGGTTATTGCAGTTATAACCGTAGTTTCGGGAGTCTTGGTCGGTCTGTCGAGGATAGAATGGATAGCTGTATTTTTTGCAATTGGTATGGTTATCGCTACGGAGGCAGTGAATACTACGGTAGAATACCTGTGCGATTTTATATGTCCCGAGTACAACGATAAAATCAAGAAAATAAAAGATTTGGCGGCAGGTGCGGTCTTAATATGCGCGATAGCAGCGGTAATAATAGGTTGTATTATTTTTATTCCCCATTTGATTACATTGGTGAATCTCTCTCTTTCGTAAAAGCCTTTTTCTCGATGAATCATGCAAAGAACGATTCCCAATTAAAGGAATCGTTCTTTTGTTTTGTATAGGCTTCTTTATCATTCATTATAAAGACCGTATTTATGGAATTTATATGAGTTCATAATGTTTTCATCGGTATCGGCTTGTAACAGGAGCAATATATCTCGACAAAACTCCATATATCCCGTTCCGTTTGCCGTTACAATGTTTTTATCATATACGCACTGTTTTTCAATATATCCGTTCTCGTTTGTATAATTTTCTTTTCCCCATAATTTCAGTTGTTCTTTGGTATTCCCCGTATGTTTGACGTGGTTCAGGAATCCGTGCGCAGCCATGAATGATGCGGCATTACAAATCGCGCCTACGATTTTCCCTTGCTGTAAGGCTTTTGTTACGATAGGGACGAGCGATTCGGCGACAGGAGTATTCCATTGCATCCCCCCGATTAGAATCAGAGCGGCATAATCTTCGGGCAAATTCCGAAAACTATAATCGGGTATCGTTCGGAATCCTCCAATAGAACAGACTTCTTTTTCGGTGGGGGCAACCGTTTTCGGGATATATTTTTTGTCGCTCCCGGGCATCACCCCGAAATTCAAAGAAGTTGACAGGAATGCGCCTTCCCAATCGGCATATTCATCGAGTAATACAAATAAAACTTCTTTTTTCATATTTTCGTTTTTATAATTTCTCGTTATCGTTTTTTGTTGTTATTCAAAAAATATTTTTGGTTTTCTTGTCGCAGGAAGCGTTCGTCGACAAGATAACGAATCGTTTCTACAATTTGTTCTTGCGGATAGTGCAATCGTTCGACCAATTCGTTCAGTTTGAGCGGTTCATTTCTCAATAAGTCTTGCAGGGCGGAGGTAATTTGGTCGAATACAACTGGCGATAAAGTCGCGTTTTTCTTATTTTGACACACATCGCAACAGCCACAATTATCGGTCGTTTTTTCACCGAAATAGTCGAGTAACAATTTTTCCCTACAAGTATTTTCGCATAAAGTATATTGCAGGATACGTTCTATCCGATATACAAAACGCTCTTTTCGTTCTTCGTATGCCGACCGGGGTATTACAAGATCTTTCAATCTTGTACGGGAACGGGTAAAAAGAATGAAGGGCATTCTTTTTCGAGGAACATAATGGATAATGTGTAATTTCCCCAAATAGATGAGACTCTCGTATATTGTTTCGGGAGACAACCCTGTACGCCGTTCGATAATCGACTCTTTGATAAATGTATAATCGGCGAATAATCCTGTATAAGAGCGTAACAAGCATTGCAATACCGTATCGGTATCGGGGTCGTCGGTTTTTAGTTTATACAATTCGTCTCTATGTACGGTTACCATGACACGGGACTGCGAATCGGCTTCTTCTATGTATTCTATATATCCCGACTGTTCCAATATTTTCAACGCGTGGTAAGCAGGCAGTATCGGGAATTTGAATGTCTTACAAAAAAGATTCAAATCGAAATCATGTACTGAGTTTATTCCAAATCCCTCGGCTACTTGCAAATAGTTGCACATGGCTTCGTATATACGGACTATAAAATCTTTTTCGGGGAACATGTCTGTTACCCTTTTATGCAGCTTGGATTTATCGGTCGGGGAGTAGAGCAGGACGGCATAAGAACTGTTTCCGTCCCGTCCAGCCCGTCCGGCTTCTTGATAATACTCTTCGGGAGAACTGGGTATATCGAGATGTACGACCAGACGCACATCGGGCTTGTCTATTCCCATACCAAAAGCATTTGTTGCAACCATAACCCGGGAATGCCCTTCTTTCCACTCTTGTTGTCTGCGCTCTTTATCTTCGGGATCGATACCCGCATGATAATATTGTGCGGATATTCCTGCACGATATAAGACCTCTGCAACCTCTTTTGTGCGTTTTCTGCTGCGGACATACACGATGGCGCTTCCCGGGACGCGGGATAATATATAGATGAGTTGTTGCAGTTTGTCTTCATTGTAACGGACAACATAACGAAGATTCGGCCGACGGAAGCTTTTTCGGAAAACATTTTCAGCCTTAAAAAGCAACTTAGTCTGAATATCTTTTGCAACTTCGGGAGTTGCGGTTGCTGTTACGGCAAGTACGGGTATTTGGGGAATTGTCTGTCGCAATTCCGCTATTTTTAAATAATCGGGGCGGAAATCATATCCCCACTGCGAAATACAATGGGCCTCGTCTACAACAAGTAGTGAAACCGGTAAATCTTTGAGTTTTTCTTGGAAAAGTTGGGTCGATAGCCGTTCGGGAGAAACATAGAGGAACTTGTATTTCCCGAATATGCAGTTGTCGAGAGTAGTGAGCATCTCCCGTCGGCTCATTCCCGAGTGTATATACGATGCTTTTATGTCGAGGGCCCGCAACGTGTCTACTTGGTCTTTCATCAACGCGATAAGAGGCGTTACCACGATACATATACCGTCCATGTATAACCCCGGAACCTGATAAGTAATCGATTTTCCGCCACCGGTCGGCATTAACGCAAGCGTATCTATTCCTTTTAAGACCGATTGTATGATATCTTCCTGCAAGGGTCTGAAAGAGTCATATCCCCAATAACGTTTCAATATTTCGTGAATACTTTGCTCCATAATCAAAATTCGGGAATATTCTGTATCTCAAAAATCCGTAGTTAGTTTTTTGCAAAGATAGTGAAAGAATCTGCATTCGGCTCGCTCTTTATTATATCTAATGAGCGTCGAGAAGAATCCTTGTCAGTTGTTATATGGCAGGTGAGAGTATATTCTGTCTTTTTGGCAGTTTTTTTACTAAAAAAAGTTTGGCACAGATTTCGCTGTAAGAATAGTGTCTTTCTCGGAAAGAGAAGAAAAAAGAACTATATAATTAACTTAAAAATAAAAAGAAATGAACATTAAACCGTTAGCAGACAGAGTATTGATCAAGCCTGCACCAGCAGAAGAAAAAACTGTAGGTGGAATCATCATTCCCGATTCAGCCAAAGAGAAACCCTTGAAAGGTGAAATCGTAGCCGTAGGCAACGGAACGAAAGATGAAGAAATGGTCGTAAAACCCGGTGATACTGTATTGTATGGGAAATATGCCGGTACTGAACTGGAATTGGACGGTGAGAAATATCTTATCATGCGTCAGTCCGACGTCTTAGCAATTCTCTAACTTTTAACGTTGTTTATTCAACCTATTATACTTTACAATCATGGCAAAAGAAATTAAATTCAATATCGAGGCTCGCGAAGAGCTGAAAAAAGGCGTTGACGCTTTGGCTAACGCAGTGAAAGTAACTCTCGGTCCGAAAGGCCGTAACGTAATCATCGAGAAAAAATTCGGTGCTCCTCACATCACGAAAGACGGTGTTTCGGTAGCGAAAGAAGTGGAACTCGAAGAGGCTTTCCAGAATATGGGAGCCCAATTGGTAAAAGAAGTGGCTTCTAAAACCGGAGATGATGCAGGAGACGGTACGACGACAGCTACGGTATTGGCTCAGGCAATCGTCAATGTCGGGCTGAAAAACGTTACCGCCGGAGCCAATCCTATGGATTTGAAACGCGGTATCGACAAAGCTGTTGCCTGTGTGGTGGAAAATATCAAATCTCAGGCACAAGAGGTAAATGACGATATGGCTAAAATCGAATCGGTTGCCCGTATCTCTGCCAACAATGACAGCGAAATCGGAAAACTTATCGCCGAAGCTATGGAAAAAGTAAAACGTGAAGGCGTTATTACCGTAGAAGAAGCCAAAGGAACCGATACGACGGTAGAAATCGTAGAAGGTATGCAGTTCGATCGCGGATATATTTCTCCTTATTTCGTAACCAACACCGAAAAGATGGAATGCGAAATGGAAAACCCGTATATCCTTATTTTCGACAAGAAAATTTCTTCTCTCAAAGAGATGCTGCCCGTTCTCGAAGCTACTGCACAGTCGGGTCGTCCTTTGTTGATCATTGCAGAAGATGTCGACAGCGAAGCTTTGGCTACGTTGGTAGTAAATCGCTTGCGCGGCTCTTTGAAAATATGTGCTGTAAAAGCCCCCGGCTTCGGCGATCGTCGTAAAGAGATGCTCGAAGATATTGCCGTATTGACTGGCGGTGTCGTAATCTCGGAAGAGAAAGGTCTCAAACTCGAATCGACAACCATCGATATGTTGGGTCGTGCCGAGAAAGTAACCGTCGATAAAGAAAATACAACGATTGTAAATGGTATGGGCGACAAAGCAGCTATTACTGCTCGTGTAGCTCAAATCAAGGCACAAATCGAGAAAACCACGTCGGATTACGACCGGGAGAAATTGCAAGAACGTCTTGCCAAATTGGCCGGTGGTGTTGCCGTCCTTTATATCGGTGCTGCTTCCGAAGTAGAAATGAAAGAGAAGAAAGACCGTGTGGACGATGCACTGAGCGCAACTCGTGCGGCCATAGCCGAAGGTATCGTACCCGGTGGTGGTGTAGCCTATATACGTGCCATATCTTCATTGAGCGACCTGAAAGGCGATAATGAAGACGAAACAACGGGTATTGAAATTATCAAACGTGCTATCGAAGAACCTTTGCGTCAAATCGTTGCAAATGCAGGTGTCGAAGGTGCAGTTGTCGTTCAGAAAGTAAAAGACGGCAAAGGCGATTTCGGTTACAACGCTCGCACGGGTGAATACGAGAATTTCTTTGCTGCCGGAGTTATCGATCCTGCTAAGGTTACTCGTGTAGCTCTCGAAAATGCGGCTTCCATTGCCGGTATGTTCCTCACGACTGAATGTGTCATTGCCGATAAGAAAGAAGAAAATGCAGCTCCCGCTGCCGGCATGGCTCCCGGAATGGGTGGTATGGGAGGCATGATGTAATTCTGAACTCTCTATAACAATCAAGAAACGGGCTGTAAATTCGTACAGCCCGTTTTTATTATCCGAAAAATATTCGTAAAAAATAAAATGAAACGATATTTCCCATAAAACGAAAAGGCCTCGAATATTTTTTTGTATCAAGAAGAAGTGGTTATCTTTGAAACATGGCTACTGGTAAAGCAAATCCATATCGAATCTGTTTAGTTGTAAAATAAGACCGTTTTTTGCGGCTCTACGCTGGAATAGATTTTTCACACCGATATTTGCCCCAATTCATTGTGTCGGAATCAACCATTAAAAAGTTTTGATATCTCTCTCTTTTCTCGATTCTATGTGGGATTTGCTGAACATAAAAAAGAGTCATATCCAATATTGGGTATGACTCTTTTTTATCGGAACAATATCGTTTAGCGTATGTTGGGATTGATTTTATTCCATTCGCTGATAGCTGGAAGAACACCCATGGCAATAACTTCGTCGCGAAGAGCACAAAGATGTTCGTAACTCTTTTCGAGAGCCGCTTCTTCCTCCGGCGTTCCTTTTACCGGTTTCAGATGGCAACCATCTGCGGTAATATCGGTTTCCCATGCCATCATGATATGATCGAACTTATCGTTCGAAACATACGTCCCGGCCGGCCAACGGAAAGGTTTTCCGCCCATAGCGGCAGCGATCATTTCGACCGATACGTAAGCCGGACTTTGGAATGAAGACCGTCCTCGCAAAGCGATGATATTTGCACCGCCTTTTATGACTTTCTGTTGTATCTCGACCCATTGCTCTTTGGAGAGAACCTCCGTCCCGATAAGCTCTGAAAGCGGTTTGCCATTAACTTTTGCCGTAGAAGCAAACACAGCCATTTGCTCGCCGTGTCCGCCGTAGGTACGGCAATTTTCGACAGAGTCCATCGATATTTGGAAATACTTGGACAATTCGCTGCGTAATCGGGTAGAGTCGAGAGCTGCTAATGTCGTAACCTGAGACGGTTTCAATCCCGAATGCAAAAGTACGATAAGACCGGTAATATCGGCCGGATTGAAGATGATGACGATATGTTTTACATCGGGACAATATTTCTTTACATTTTGCCCGAACTCTTCGGCAATGGCAGCATTTCCTTTCAAAAGGTCTTCGCGGGTCATGCCGGCTTTACGGGCCGCGCCACCCGAATTGATGATGTACTTGGCATCGGTAAGAGCCTCTTTGATGTCAGACGTATAAGTGATGTTTACTCCTTCAAAACCGCAATGATACAGTTCCTCAGCGACACCTTCCAGTCCCGGAGCATAGGGATCGTACAAGCAGATATTAGGTGTCAAATTCATCATAATGGCTGTTTGTGCCATATTGGAGCCGATCATGCCGGCAGCACCCACGATAGTGAGCTTTTCGTTTGTTACGAATTTCATAGCTTATATTTTTAATATTCGATTCGAATGATTTGGTCTCAAAGATACGAATAATAATCTTAACAAATCTGGCGATTAGGCTAATTATCATTAATAATTCTTTTATCGAATTTATGCGTAAAAAGTTTTTTCCATCTGATATTATAAAATATCTTCGCAACATTAAATTAAAAAGAGAATGTTATAGGCCACACGCTTCTATGTCAGATTAACGCTGAATCCGTGGATGTAGAAAACATGAGAAAAATACATACAGAGAAAATTTCGATGTATGAAAAGGTCGTGTTGTAAAACGATATAAAGAAAAAAGCCTCTGATTTTTCAGAGGCTTTTTTCTTGGAACTAAGTAGGAATTACAATAAGTTGCTGGCCAACTCGGAGAGCTTGCTTCGCTCGCCTTTTACCAGATTGACATGTCCGAAAATTTCTTGCCCCTGCATACGGTCTATCATATAAGCCAATCCATTCGACTGCGTGTCGAGATACGGAGAATCGATTTGATAAACGTCGCCGGTGAATACCATTTTTGTACCTTCGGCTGCACGGGTAATAATGGTCTTTATCTCATGTGGGGTAAGGTTTTGCGCTTCATCGATGATGCAGAAGGTATCAGAAAGACTCCGACCGCGAATATACGCCAATGCTTCTATCACCAAACTCCCTCCCGCCTGCATCTCTTGCAGGGTGCGATAGTCGTTGCTTTCGAGTGAAAATTGACGCTTGATGACATTGAGATTATCGAAGAGCGGTTGCATGTAGGGTGCAATCTTTTGTTTTTCGTCTCCGGGAAGGAATCCCAAATCTTTATTCGACAGTGATACGATGGGGCGGGCGAGAAGTATCTGTTTATACATGCCGTGTTGTTTCAGCGCACCGGCAAGGGCCAACAGCGTTTTTCCCGTCCCCGCTTTACCGGTAATGGCTAACAACTTGACGCGATCGTCATTCAGCAAATCAAATGCAAATGCCTGCTCGGCATTACGGGGTTCAATGCCGAAATTTTTTTCTTTGGTTACTTTTCTTACTATACCGTCCGCCGTAACATACCGGGCCAGTACCGAAGAGTTACCGCTATCGAGGACGAAACACTCGTTTGTGCGTAATTTCACACCGATCTGCTCTACCGGTATGCCTTTTTTAGAACTGTATATGGCATCGATTATATCGGGTGCAATTCCGGTGATAGTACGGTGTTCATTCTCGAAGAGGTCGTCGCTTTTGACTTTGTCATTGGTGTAATCTTCGGTCTCGATACCCAATGCCCGCGCTTTCATACGCAAATTTATATCCTTGGTAACAAGGATCGTACGCATATTTTTATGCTGCTCGGCAACTTCGATGGCTGCCGAGAGAATACGATGATCGGGTTTATCTTCGCGGAAAGCTTCTTTCACACGTTTGTTCAATGAACTATTAACGATGATAGACAGTCGCCCCAAGTCCGGCCCCAACTGAGCTCCGTTCTCAAAAAAATCTTTATCGGTGTATTTGTCGAGTTGGCGGGCAAATTCCCGGGCATTGTAATTGATTTCTTCATTTCCTTTTTTGAATTTATCCAACTCTTCCAATACGACTATCGGGATAAAAATATCATTCTCCTCAAAATTGAAAATACATTTGTGATCATGAAGGAGAACATTTGTGTCTAAGACAAAATTCTTTTTTCCCATGGCTTTAAAAGTTTTAAGGTTAGTTTCGTACTATACGAATTATTCAAATATAGGAATATTTTATGAGAAATAAAAGGAGAAGAGCAGATAAAATTGTTTTATATGCCTTATTCTTTCTTTCGTTTGTTCGGATTATAGACTTCTAATAAAGTCAACAGCCCGAATTCCGTACTTTTTTTTGACACGGATTCGGGCTGTTTATATTGGAGCGGGAATAATTATTCAAGAATAATATCGAACGGCATTCGAGCCTGCAAACGGTCTATCTTATCGATGTTTTTCAAGAACAGTAAACTCTCACCGAAATCTCCGAACATACTCTCTATTTTATTGTAAATATAGCGATCGGGATTTACATTCGAAAGAATACTTGTAAGGAAGTCGGTCTGGTTGGGGTATTTCACGATGCGATAATCTTCCAGTTTGGCCCGGTCGGCCGCAGCCTCTATTGCATCATTGATTCCGCCTAACTGATCGACCAGTTTCAATTCTTTGGCCATTTCTCCTGTCCATACACGTCCCTCGGCAATTCTTTTTATTTCATCGATTGGCATTTTTCGGCCGTCGGCACAGCGACGGGTAAAGAGTTCATATCCGTCATTGACCATATTTTGAAATAGAGCCTGTTCTTCGCCATTTAATGGTCTGCCCATCGCTCCCATATCGGCAAGTCGGTTCGTTTTCACTCCGTCGAAGTGAAGGTCGAGAGTTTCGGTCAGTAATTTCGATGGGTCGGGAATCATTCCGAAAATACCGATAGAGCCGGTGAGAGTAGTCGGTTCGGCGACAATCCAGTCGGCGGCACAAGAGATATAATAGCCACCCGAAGCCGCATAATCACCCATCGATACGATGACAGGTTTCTTTTCTTTCAAAAGGGAAACCTCGCGCCAGATTTGTTCGCTTCCGTATGCACTCCCACCGGGAGAATTTACACGGAGTACGACCGCCTTTATATCTTTATCTTCCCGAAGTTTTCGGAGATCGAGCATGACTCTCTCCGAGTTTATACCTTCGGTGCCGATAGAACTCATGGAATTATCTATCGAACCATAAGCGTAATAAACGGCTATTTTATTTTGGCTTTTATTTTTTTGCTCCTTGTCCTTGACATTGACCATTTCTGCCAAAGTTACGGTACGAAGACTCTCTTTTTCAGCTTTTATACCCGACATTGTTTTCAGATAATCGAGAACCTGATCTTTATACATCAATGTATCGGCCAGTCCGCAACGGACATACTCCGGAGCGGAAGAATAGTCCATATTCTTATCGGCCATCGCATTCAAAGAATCGGTCGGAATGTGTCGGGACACGGATATGTCGCTTACCAGTTGATTCCAAATCGATTGTATATAAGCCAACGTTTGTTCTTTGTTTGCCTTGCTCATTTCATTGGCGATGTAGGGTTCTACGGCCGATTTATAGGTTCCTACACGAAAAACCTTCATTTCAACGCCAACCTTTTTCATCAGGTCTTTGTAGAACATAAGCCGACTTGCCATTCCATGCCAAGAGATGTTTCCTGACGGATTGAGTATCAGTTTATCGGCAACACTGGCCAGATAATAGGTGCTTTGGGTATAATTATCGCCGTATGCGATGATGAATTTTCCGCTTTCCTTGAAATCGGAGAGTGCCCGTCGTATCTCCTGCAAAGAGGCTGTCGAACAGGCAAAGCCTCCGGCATTGAGATAGATACCTTTGATATTTTCGTTTTCTTTTGCCTTTTTGATAGATTCGATAATATCGTCCAGTCCGTTGACGGTTGTATTGTCTCCGAATAATTGACCGAACGGATTTTCTTGACTCCGTTCCGACACAACCCCCTTGAGCTCTAAGACATAGATGGAATTATTTTTAACAACAGTCTCAGTCTCGGACGTTGCCCATATTCCGATTAAAGAAATGATTCCAAATCCTACAATAACAGCACCTGTAACGAGTATGCCGACAATGGTCGCCAGTGTAAATTTAAAAAAATCTTTCATACGTATGTACCTTTATGTTTTTGATATTTTCCAAGCTTTCTACCGCTGATCATCGGCCAACTCTATCACTTCGAGGTCTTTGAATCGACCCTCCTCGACAGAAAAACGAACCAATGTCCGCTGCTTATGAAATCCATACTTGCCGGCAGCTCCGGGATTGATGTGTAATAGTTGTAACTTTTTGTCATACATTACTTTAAGAATATGCGAATGTCCTGAGACAAAAAGATCCGGCGGATTCCTGAAAATCTCCGGCACGACGGCCGTGTCGTACTTGCCCGGATAACCGCCGATATGGGTGATCCATACATCGGCCCCTTCTATCGTAAAACGTTGGTTCTTAGGATATATAGTGCGCAGTTCTTGCCCGTCTATATTCCCGTAAACAGCCCTTAGCGGCTTAATGGCTTCAAGCCGTCGAGCCACTTCGAGAGAGCCAATATCGCCAGCGTGCCATATTTCGTCGCAAGACTCGAAGTAGCGAATATACCGGTCGTCCCACCATGCGTGTGTATCCGACAATAAACCAATGCGTTTCATCTGTACGAATTTAAGTCCTACAAATGTACATTTTTTTTCAGAATAAGAGCCTCGCTATAAAATAAAACCCGTCTTTCCATTATCGGGAAGACGGATTTAAAAACGCCGAATTCTGTAAAATATCTATTCGACATTATCTTTTAATTGCTTCCATATTGAGGTGTAAATTCCGAAAGAAAAGAGTGCGTATAACAGGAAGAGACATATATAAACCATATAATACCACACACTATTTATGAAAACTCGCGATATGATGATAAGTATCGAATATATTATCCCAGATACGAAAAACATACCGAAAATACACCATTTATTTCCATCGGTTGCCCGATACGAGGCCCGAAGTGCCTCTATGGGACTTTTTTGCTTTTCTATTAGGAAATATGGCGATAATCCCCATGCCATGGCCATGACTATACCTGGTATGACAAAAAAGAGTAACGATGCGATGAGTGCGGCATACATGATGCCGACCAATATGAAATACTCACTCATATATTTTCGATATCGGGGATTAAAAATATGAGAGGGATTAATAGATTCCCCCTTAGACATTTGTACCGGTAAAAGTGTCATGGCAATCATCGTACCTATGTTCAGATAAGGAATCCATATCGTCAAGAAATAAAGTAGGATACACCCCAACAGCGGGAAAAAATTTCTCCCCGCATATACCAAGCCCTCTCGAAAAGTCGCTCCAAAACGTAGTTTCTGTTTTTCCATAGTAAAAAAATTTAATACAACAATATACAAATATATCGAAGTTGTATTAATGATAATCAAATATATAATAAGAAACCGGCTTTCTATTCGAATTTAACAGTCCTTGCCGGACGAATACGTGAAATGATATAAGAGGGAGCTATGAGCATAAATATCGAAATAAGAAATGCCGCGATATTCAAAAGTATGAGATAACCTATATGGAAAGTTATAGGTACAGCCGGAATGTAGTAAACCTCAGGATCGAGTTTGATAATCTGGAAATAATATTGGACTAAACATAACGATATGCCGCATATGTTTCCCCAAAACATACCCCGTCCGACAAGAAATGCTGCAACGTACAAAAATATTTTGCGAACCGATATATTTCCGGCTCCGAGCGTTTTTAAAACACCTATCATACGGGTATGTTCGAGAATGATGACAAGAAGCCCCGAAATCATGGTAAACCCAGAGACAAGCGACAAGAGTATTAGAATGACCCATACATTCATATTGAGAAGGTCGAGCCAATTGAAAAGCTGTGGATTCAACTCCCGTATTGTATGGGCAAAATAGGGATTATTGTAATGATCTTTCAGCAGCAACAAAGCCGTATATAATTGGTCGTTGACACTTTGAATAGCATCGATGTCCTTCAATCGTATTTCTATTCCGCTATATTGGTCGGCAGCCCATCGGTTGAGTCTCTGTATATGACGGACATCGCCAAAGATGAATATCTGGTCATACTCCGTCAAATTGGTCTGATAAATCCCCGAAACGGTAAATTTCCGGGCACGTATGTTTTCCTCCACAAAATAGCAGTAAATGGCATCACCTACGTTCAGATGCAGCTTATCAGCGATATAACGGGATATAAGTATTTCATTTCGGGCCGATTCCCCGGCAAGCTGCGGCATACGGCCGTTTGTGAGGTGCTCTTCAAGAAACTGAGTCGGATATTCGGCTGTAATTCCTTTCAAGGTAATACCGAGGAAATCGGTATCGGTTTTCAAAATTCCCGGTTTTGTAGCAAACAAGGTGTAATTGTCGATTTGCGGGAATTGCGCCAATAATGTGTCGAGAGCAGGAGAGAGGGCGATAGGAGAGGTTTCATAAGAATTCTGATAGGGAGATCCCGTAATCTGTATATGGGAACCGAAACCTATGACTTTACCGCTGATTTCTTTTTTGAACCCGATAACAATCGATACGGACAGAATCATAATGGCCATACCCAAAGCGACACCCCATGTCGCAATGCGTATGGCCGGAGGTATTTGTTCCGAACCATTCTTTTTTCCAGCTCGGGAATATATACGTTTGGCAATAAACAGTTCTACACTCATAAGACGCGCCTGGGATAGGCTTCGAGCGCCTTTTGTAAGACAACCAAAGCCTTAGCCAAATCGTCTTTTTTCAAGACATACGCCAGCCGTACCTCATTCTGTCCCAATCCCGGTGTCGTATAGAACCCCGATCCGGGAGCCATAAATACGGTTTGACCTTCGTATTCGAAATGTTCAAGACACCAAGCACAAAAATCGTCGGCGTTATCGACCGGCAACTTGGCCATTGTATAAAACGCTCCCATAGGAATGGGCGAATAACAGCCCGGTATACGGTTTATCCCATCGATCAAGAACTTTCTCCGTTCGACGTACTCATTATAAATTTCCGACATATATTCGGCCGAAGCATCAAGAGATGCTTCGGCTATAATTTGCCCGATTAAAGGTGGACTGAGGCGAGCCTGACAGAATTTCATGACATTTTTCTTGAGCTCTTCGTTCTTGGTGATCAGCGCCCCTATGCGTATTCCGCATTCGCTGTATCGTTTCGATACCGAATCGATAAGTACGACATTATTCTCAATCCCTTTCAGGTGGAAAGCCGAAATATAGGCTGCACCCGTATAACAGAACTCGCGATATACTTCATCGGAAAATAGAAATAAATCGTGCTTCTTTACAATATCGCGTATTTGGTTCATCTCTTTCTGTGTGTAGAGATAACCGGTCGGATTATTGGGATTACATATCAAAATGCCTTTGGTGCGGGGAGTAATCAATTCTTCGAACTTCTCGATAGGGGGGAGTGCAAACCCTTCATCGATCGAAGAAGGCAAGGTTTTGATGACAGCTCCGGCCGAGATAGCAAATGCCATATAGTTGGCATACGCCGGTTCGGGAACGATAATTTCATCACCCGGGTCGAGACAGGCCATAAAAGCAAAGAGTACAGCTTCCGATCCGCCAGTTGTAACGATGATGTCATCGACCGCGACATTGATGTTGAATTTGGCATAATAACCGACCAACTTTTTCCGGAAACTGTAAATACCCTCACTCGGACTATATTCCAGAATTTTACGCTCCAAATGACGAGCTGCATCAAGTCCCACTTCGGGGGTAGGCAAATCGGGCTGGCCGATATTCAAATGATAAACTTTTATTCCGCGTTTTTTGGCTTGATTGGCTAATGGAACAAGTTTGCGAATAGGAGAGGCGGGCATGATTTTCCCCCGCTCAGATATCTTTGGCATAATAAATATTTGTCGCTATAATTTTTTAATGTGGCAAAGTTATAAGATTTGCAGCACAAAAATAAGAAAAAAGAGAATTAAAAAACGAAAAAATGGAAAAGGCTATCATTTGATAGCCTTTTCCATTGTAAATATATTTGTTTTGCCATTTAGTAATATGATCGATTACTCGAAATAGCAACTAATATTTTACTATTTTCGACGTTTTTATTTTTCGTATTTCTCTTTCCATAAATATTTGAAAAATAATATATTCCCCAGTAAATAACGTCGCCACATGCGGCGAGGCTCTTTCAATAGACGGTAAGCCCATTCCATACCATGTTTCTGCCAGGCTTCGGGCGCCCGTTCTACCGTTCCGGCAAAAAAGTCGAAGACGGCTCCTATCGTACCGATATGACCTTTTACATCGAGTTCATCGTAGTGTGTATATGTCCATTTTTCTTGTTTGGGAGCAGTCATACCCACCCATAATAAATCGGGACTAACCCTATTTACGGCATCAACCATTTGTCGGCTTTCTTCATCAGAAAATTCCGGCTTATAGGGTGGTGAATAGGTTTTTACCCGAATGTTGGGATATACATCACGGGCTTTTTCTTTAATGAGATCGAGTGTCTTTTCACTGGCACCGAGAAAAAAACAGGTTCCCCCTTTACGGTTGAGACGCTCCATTTCAAACTCGAAAAGATCCCAACCCGGAATACGTTCGATTGTTTCTTTACGCAACCAACGAAAAGCCAATACGATACTCTCTCCGTCAGGAATAAGAGCACCACCATTTAATAAAGCTTCTGCAAAAAGCGGATCTTTCTGCGCATTGTTGTATGAATGGGCATTAATCGTATTGATCAGCAATTTACCCTCGGGTAAAGACGCCAATTCAGTTCTACATCTTAACAGAGAAATTGTTTTGAGTTTTATCATGTAAATTCAAAATTAGAGCATTTATCGAGAATCCTTTATCATGATTGAATAGCATATCGATTGAGAATATCTGTCATTTTATGCTCAAAAACCGATAATGTAAAATACTTTTTATATCTCAAATATCCCGCATTTCCCATATTATGCCGAAGTTCTTCATTATCTATCAACACAGCTATTTTTTCAGCCAAAGCACCGGCATTTTGTTTCGGAACAATATACCCTGTAATGCTATCTTCTACGATATCTTTTATACCACCTTCATCTGTCGACACAATGGGCAACTTATATTGCATGGCTTCGAGATTGACTATTGGGAACGATTCATTGTGATAGAATGTCGGGAATACGAAAATATCGGATTGGGCCCAATAAGGCTGTTTTTCTTGACCATACTTACTGCCGGCATATACGACTATATCGTCCAACTGCCGTTCTTTTACAGCTCGATTGAATATTTCAGCCGAAATTTCTTTCGTTTCACCGCCTACAAAAGTACACGTTATCGCATAGCCACGGCTTTTAAGTATTTGCAAGGCATCGAGCAGAACATATACGCCTTTGGAAATAATCAGATTGGATAAATATAAAATTTTAATCGGCCTGTTATCTCTGATAAAACAAGGTTCTTCGGTGAATAGTTCCGGAATACCATTCGGACAAATTTCAACGTTCTCTTTATCGACATATTTGGAGAAGTCCTGATACAAAAATTTGGAGAGAAGTATGACTTTTATGTTACGGAAAAAACGTTTATAGCAGAAATCGAAAAGTGGCTTTTGCTGGTAATTCGATACCCCTTTGTTATGATAGTGTACTACAACACGCGCCCCCATCAATTTAAGCATCTGCACCACGACAAAATCTTTGAGGAAAGCTCCGCCTCCGGCATTGGGAGTAACATATACCAAATCGGGACGGAATGTCATATATTCTTTGCGAATGCGACGGAGCAGACGGGAAAAGTCAACAAATTTTGCCAAGCGTACTTTCCCTATATCCTCCAAGTTGGCTGCCGTAGCCAAGTTGATATATCGACAATCGAATGCCTCGTTCACCAATCGGCTATCATGAATATATTTCCCCACCATCGCAGCTCCATGTACCGGTGGTGGCATGTGCATGATGAAAAGTATGCGAGGTAATTTTTCTTTTACAATTCCCATGATGAAATTTTCTTAATACTTTTGGCCGGCGTTCCGGCAATGATTGTGTATGGTTCAAATTTATTACCGGTTACACAACTTGTCGCTCCGATTACGCAACCGTCGGGAATGACAGCTCCTTTTAAAACCGTGCTTCTACACCCTATCCATATTTTATCCCCGAATACTATTTCTTTATCTGCGTTTATTTGTGAGCCGTTATCGTATATGCGATGCGAATCGGAATCCATTACCAAACAATCCCAACTGAATTGAATATCTTTTCCAAACTGTATTGATTTATGGCAAGAGATCTGAGTGGAGGCAGAAATGGCGAAATTATCACCCAATTTCAAGTTGGCATTCTTAGCGACATATATCTTAGAGCCTTTTCCTATATGTGCCGATCCGTCAAAAATTAGAGTTCCTCCTCGCTCCACAGCAAGGAGCGTTTTAGAATGAGGTTCCATCAGGGGGACTTTATGGTATCCTATTCGTATCATAGCAAAATGAGGTTGTCTTGTTAAAATCACCCCCCCCCCGGTTTTAACAATACTTTACAATTATATGCTATCCATACAGGTAATTTTATAGCCTGCGAAAATGGTAAATATCTAAAATTGAAAAGGATTGTTCGAGGAATTGATAATAAAATATTCAGATTTTTCATACGAAATATTTATAGCACTGTCATCTCCTGGATTTTTTGGGTATATATATATTCATAGTTTTGCTGCATCTTTTTTATGGTAAAATTCTTATAAGCATATTCGTAACCTATATCAGCTAATTTTCTATATATATCCTGAGACGGTAAATTATTAAAAATAGAAATATATGATTGCACAGAATTATTTTTTACCTTCAATGGCCAATCTGCCGGTAAAGTTTCTTCCAAACCGCCACAACTATTTATGATAACAGGTGTTTTCCCGAAACTTGACTCTATGGACAATGTCGCTAAACCTTCGAAATTTGAAGGCATAAATACATAATCGAATGAAAACAGATATTGGGATAAATTATAGATTGTATCATAATAAAAAACATTTGAAAAATTCGAGAGCTGTTCTACCTTGAATTTTTGTGAACCGTTTCCTACAATATGAAAAACAAGCATAGGATCATTGGCAAAATGAGACACTACGGCAACAAGTTCATCAACGCCTTTCTGATATTCCAATCTCCCGGCGAAGAGGATATTTATTTTATCTTCAACCAATCCTTCAAATTTTCGTTGAGAGGTCATCTCTATGCCATTGAATACAATAGTAGGAGATTCATTGTAATGGGTCTTGTAAGATTCTTGTACGGCCCGAGATATGGCTATATTGGCGTGATGCCGCATGAAAAATTTTTCTACAACGGAACCTATTTTACCCCAATCTGTCCATAACTTGATATTATGTATCGTTCGGATATATTTTATTTTTTGTAAAGTAAACTTTTGAACAATATGAAATAGGTATATGGCAAGATCTGGAACTTCTGTATGAGTATGTATGATTTGTGGACGAAATTTCAAATAGATTCCAAGAAACCATATAGGGAATAAAATAATTCCCAGTTTATTATTTCTAATAGGGGATCTATGAAATTTGATATTGTATGTTCGTAATTCATCAATCATAGCAGAACTGTAATCTGATGTACCTCTTACAACCTCCACTATATGGTACTCCCACTTAGCCGAAGAAGATTTGGAGATATTTATTGCAATACGTTCCGCACCTCCAATATCAAAATGAGTAATAATGTGAAAAACTCTATTTCTCATGCATCTTCGAAATTTAGACCTTTCCTTTGATTCGCATCAAGATTATAAAAAGTAGATATATAAAGTATTGAATGCTCCATCGTGAATTAGACTCCTTAAAAATAGACAGTGCTTCATGCAAAGTTGCTATACCATTCTCCGGTCGAGATGAAATACCATTTATATCGTAATTTGAAACCGTCCTATGTATATGAACAAACTCAAATCCCATTTTATATATTTTATAGGCCATTTCAAAATCGGCAGATATTTTATAATCAAGATTAAACATCAATTTTTTTGCCAAGTAAGTTCTGGTAAACATACTTTGATGGGTAATACCCATACCGGTTCTATATGGCATTATGGTTTTTGTAAACGGCGTTTTTACCGATTTTGAAACAAAATGTTCTTTATTATAAAAATCGGTATCTCCCCATATTACGCCTACATGGTCGGGATATGTTTCTTTGAATATGTCTTCTACAACTTTGTTGTCGTGGAAGGTATCGCCACTATTCATAAACAAAATCCACCTGCCTGTAGCCATTCTTATACCCTTATTCATCGCATCATAAACCCCTTTATCCGATTCACTCAGCCATGCAGTGATTCTATCATTGTATTTTTCAATGATATTTACAGTTCCGTCGGTAGAGCCTCCATCTATTACTAAATACTCTATGTCGAAATAGGATTGATTTATAACCGATAGAATGGTTCTTTCGATATCTGAGACTGCATTGAAAGATACTGTTATAACTGTTATTTTCTGATTTTCAGTTATAGAATCATTCCCATTAGAATCGTAATGCGTACTGTGTGTGGGGGGGGGTAATGTATTGATTTTCATAATAATATAAATGTTTTGAGGCTAAATTTTTTTATTATTTTATTCAATGCAAAAGATCAATCATATTTTTTACATAATTATCAAAACTATACGGCAATAACGACGGACGTGGTTTGCGATCATCGATATCTATATACGTCATTGTAGATATAGATTGTGCTAAAAGATCGGCTAAATAATTTCCGTTTGTAGGGTCAAATGTTTTACCATTGGTTTCATTGATCAAACCCGAAGATCCGGCACGATCCGAACATAACACTTGACATCCAGCTTCGAGAGCTTCGGCTGTTACAGCACCGAATGGCTCATATATACTTGGCAAAACAAACAGATTGGCAATATTGTACCACGCATATAATTTATCACCCTCGAATCGACCTGCAAAAATTACTTTATCTTCCAAATGGAGATTTTGAACTAGTGTTTTAAGTTCGTCTTTCTTATCTCCATCGCCGATTAAAACCAATCGTACATCATCTGCATCGGAAAGTTTGTAGAATGCCTTTATCAGCAATGGAATATTCTTCACTTCGGTCAAGCGACCCACAAATAAAATAATCTTTTTATTTTTCAGTCCGAAGTGTTCTTGATGAACTTTGGAGATAGGCATTATTTGCCCAAGCATTCTTTGATAAAGATCTTCGTTATATACGATAGGAAAAACGATAGGAGGCTGTTTCAATGGAAAATGGGAAGAATACCACCTTGCGACATCTTGGGAAACCAATATGAGGCCATCTAATCGTTTTACAAAGTAATTCCTTAATTTTTTTCGAGCCAAGGACCCCCCATTTTCAGCGATATCTATACTATCGTCGCAAATTGTATAAACAGTATATTTTCTCAAAAATAGTTTTTTATACAGATAAGGTAATATAGTAGGCAGACCATATTCTGCGCCAATAACAATATCCGGTTTATATTTGAGTATATAGTATAAATATCCGATGTTGAGCACTCTGTTTTGAGGGAGAACTATACGGATATCCATATACCTCCTTTTAAAATGGCATTTTTCGAATAATTCTTTTTGGCAAAAAGGTTGATTCTTATTGTTACGAGATACAAAAATGACCGTACAATCAAAATAAGTTGCCAGAACATTGAAAAAATCGATCCTGTAAGGCGTCAGTGCACTATGGAATATGAGTAACCGTTTTTTCATATTTATACTTGCAATGTAGATTTTACAAACAACGATGTATATTCCTGTCCCTTATCCGAAATGACTTTTGCTGGGATTCCCCCCCCCACGCTATTGGCTGGAATATCTTTTGTAACGACAGCATTCGCTCCGATAACCACATTATCGCCAATCACTACATTTCCTACGACTTTTGCCCCAGGGTATAAAACGACATTATCTCCAATTGTAGGAGATCCCGATTTCCCCCACACATTCCCTATTGTACACCCGCAATAAATAGTACAATTTTTTCCTATTGTGGCCGATGACGTAATCACAATGCACGAAAAATGGCCGAATGTCAATCCCGGTCCGATTTTCGTTCCGAAAGGAAGTTGTATCCCTGTTAGGTATTGATTGTGCTTATATATCAAAAATACGATTCTATATAAACACTTCATGATGAAACCTTTTTTCTCTTGAAGAAATGAACCTAGTCTGAACCAAAAGGTTATTTTGAAAGAATAATTGAAAAAAATCGCTTTCAATATATTTTTAGTCGAAGGTGTATAGTTTAATCGATATAGATCGCTATTTATCAGGTATTTGAGTTGCTTAAAATTCATAATTATCAGATCTTTTATAAAATCACATTACCCATAACCTCGGGCATACACACCTAAGATAAATGGTTATATAATGAAAACAGGCCGTAAATATTCCATAGTGCCGTCTTTCGAGATGGAAAGTCTCTTTGGGGGGCATACCATTGGGGCGACGGAGCATTTTCCATCTTTGAGACAAAGGAATAGCCGGATCGCACCATTTATCGAGCGACTCATGCAAATCACATTCACCCAACACACGACCCACTTGATACATCTTTATACCGGCCTTTTGGGCTCGCATTCCATAGTCGAAATCGCCTTTACTATGAGTAAAATAGTAATCCAAATTGCCCAATCTATGGTAAACAGATTGAGGGATTAACACAATATTCCCATTGAAAAAGTCGACTTGTTGTAAGGAGCCGTCGGGTAGGGGTATTTTCTTGCCTTTCCAGCCGCCGTAAGTTATCATCGAGTGAGTAGAATCATGCGTTGCTCCTACGATAATGGCTTGTTCGTCAGTTTCTTCTGCTGCCCGGCACAATTCTCTCAGCATAAAAGGATAGGAGAATGTATCGTCGTTGAGCCACAGGTAATAATCGTAGTCCCGATATGCGGCAGCAGCTTGCCACGCCGTGTACATACCACGGTTCCAATACAGGTTACCATCACCCTTGACGATATGCACATCGGCCCACCGTTGTACAATAACCTCCGGAGTACCATCGGTACAACCGTCGTCGGTAAGCCACACATCGATGGTATAACCTTCGACCGATTCTTGGACGAAAAGATCGCGCAGGCACCGCAACGTTTTCTCCTTGCGGTTATGCACGGTAAGCAATACGGCAATATGTTTCATTGTATTTTTGTTGGGACAATTTCGATTCTATATTTCTTGCATTGACCGCAAGCGCAAGGAGAATATACAACCCCATAAATTGAGGCCAAGATTCTGTTATAAACATAAGTAATATAATCGCAATAACAAATGCAAAGAATTTCTCTAAATGTAAAGACTTTTTCTTACAAAACTGTTTAAGGGAAGATTGTAAAAATATGAAATAAGCGATGGTACCGATAATCCCTCCAATAAATAATAACTGAACATAACCGTTATCTATAGTTTTTGAAGAGAATCCGCACCCCAAGAGAGGTGAGGAGAAGAATCCTTCAAATCCGATATTCCATACATTAGTACGGCCTGTCATGGTAAGATCCTTGTGCAGAATATCGACAATAATGAAAGAAAACAAGTATTGTATTTTGAAAAAAGTGATGCCGATACCCAATAAAATAACCATGTTAATATAAAGTTTGGGGTTAATCCATCGCTCCCTTGGTGTATTGTATATAAATAACACGTATGTAACTATAAAAAATATTCCAACAAGAGAGGTCGCCGACCATAAAATCAATACAGTAGAAAAAATCTCTGCTATAAGAATCCACGCAAAAAAATTCTTTTTTGATGTAGCAAACATCAATAATAGGGCACTGCATAAAGCAGGAAAGAGAAAAGACGCTGTACCATTTACACTGGATAGAAGCGAAACCATAGCATTTTCTTGATAAAAATCAAACAGATACCTTGCATTTTCTTCGATATTTATTGTAAATCCAAAAACAGAAATCATATAAATAAAATTTACTGTTATCAAAATGAAATAATTGATAAAGAGAGCATTGATAAGTATTTTTACGTTCTGAGCAATCAATAGCTCTATGAGCATGGTAAAAGCGATGATAGATATAGAGAAAACACTTAATTGGCTAAAACCTTCGCCACTTATTAATGTGGATATAAACCAAAACGAAAAAAATAAGCATTCATATTTCAATAATCGTGATAAAGGCTTTCTTTTGATGAATAGATAATTGATAAATATAATTCCTGCAACGAAAATACGAGAGATATTTAAAAACGTATTTATAGTATTGAAGCCCAATATGTCGAAACATGCTGGTTTCAAAAATGTAGCTATAGCAAATATGACAAATAAAAGTTTAAAAAAATACATAAAGGCAGAATCAATCAAAATAACGATTTAAATCCTCATTATCGGAATAATCAACAGGAAGATTATATATAACATTCGGATCTCCATCTTTTTTCAGAAAATATTCATCTAAATACTTTTCCATTTGAGGGGAACGGATATGTGAACAATGTTCTTTTATCACTTTCGCAGGACTTCCAGCTAATAGAACTGCTTTACGATAAGTCGAGAAATCTTTATTTACCAAACTTTTATTGCTGACTACTGCATGGTCGGGAATAACCGCATTCTTTACAATAGAACAATTATTTCCAATCCATACAGAATTGCCGATAATTACCTTGCCATCTTTACGGTGTATAATTCCCTGATCACAAATATAATGAAAATTAGTATCACATATAATACTTCCAAAAGCAAATCTAGTTTGATCGCCAATATATAAACTATTGTTTATCAATAATTTACACCCCCCCCAATTTCTATATGCTTCCCTAGTTCTGCAATACCGGAAATACGGAATACTACTCCGGGACTCACCCTCAATGAACCATTAATTATAATCGTTCCATTGATCATGAATAGCATTGATGGTGTCTTTGTTGGTACAAAGAAATCTTGATTGTACCCCCATTTAATTAATCCGAACCGAGGCTTTACATTCAACTTGATTTTAGAACGATTCAAAACCAATTGAATCGGACCATATATCACCAATGGCAAATGGATAGCCTGTTTGAATGGCAATAATTTAAAATTGACTACAATAGTTTTGTAATAGCAAAAATGATATTTTAAATATATCCGTTTTATTTTTCTGAGAAAAGAGATGAGATTTTTCATGGTTATATAATTATTTACCAATAACAAGCATTTTCAACTTTCAAGCTATGTGCATTTTTATACTCTTCTGGACGAACCCATGCCGGATTAGTAAATAATTTTTGATAAAAATCTTGAGGTAACCCACATTTTATGGCATGTAGAGGATCCTCCCAGCGGCTCCCTTTTATTCCGAATAATAACTGTAACTCTCCTCCGAAATGAATAGCTTTTTTCCCTTGCCGCTTGGCATGAGCTGCGAGAGGGAAGCCATACGCCCCACAGCCTATGAGGCAGATGTCATAATCGGTGCGATCCATCTCGTTTTTCATATATTGCAAAGCTTCAAACCAATCTGCAAAACCGTTCGATTCCCCGCCCAAGCTTTGTACAGCTTTGATCACTTTTAAGTCAAATTCCGGCAATACATCGGGATTGTCAAATAATTGTTCTCTCCGCTGGTATTGCCTTACAATCAGTTCGGCAAACGGGTGAATGACAAGAACCTTTTTCCCTTTCAAAATACGGCTCCACGGGCGGGTCGATACAAAAGGAGAGTAAGTATATAACGGCACATATAAGGGCGATGACATGTAGGGCTCAACATATCTCATTAAAGGCTCGACCGATGAAAAAACTCCGCAAATATCCATTTCCTTGGCATCATCGAGCATCAATCGGCAAAATTGCGAAAGTTTTTCTTCGGTAGGAGGGAAAAAACCACTCCATTGTTGCATTTGCATCATAATGTTATGATTCCACCACCATTCCGGCTCTTGCCCTTTTATAAATCGGTAGATGGAATGTGTTTTCGTGGTTATTCCTAAATAATTAACCACCATTGAGAGCTCCGTGGCACCATATCGAGCTATCATACATGGCTTATCGTCGGCTAAGAACTTGTAAATGATATCAGACACAACATCTCGGTTCTTCTCTTGTGGAAGACAAACCTTTGGCATACCAAAGGTTTTTATATAAATCTTTCGTATAGCTTTCAGTGTAAACTCTGAGGGTTTCATAATTGTACTTAAACTATCATTGTCCATTGATGTGGGTAGAAATCCGATGCTGCTAAATTAGTTCCCGGATATATAACTATCTTATTGAGATTTTTATTTAACCAAGCGGCCCACCAACTGAAAGAACTATTGGCCATAATCATATGCTTACACTCTTTCATAATAAAAAAGTCCTCAATGGTAGGATTTAAAGCCTCATATTGCACATATTCAAATCGTCCGGATTGATTTTTAAATAATTCCTTTGCATATTCTATATCATCGGAAAAAACAAAATAACAGACATTACATGTTTCCTGCTCCATTTTTTTTATCGCATTCTCATAATATGTTGTACCTAAACAGATTCCAAGATCGACATAATCTCCTTGTCGGACATGAATTGCTACACTGTTGCAATTTTGTACCATAGAAATATAACGTTTACACCCATCAGATAATTCTTTATTGGGAGTAAACATCTGTATCAAATCGCTCTTGCTATCGATAAAATACTTCTCACTTTGCCAATATCCAAACAAATATGTATTATCTTTTATTTCCTGAACATTAGGATCATATATATATGCCGTCTTTTCTCGAAAAAAACTATATTTTCTCTTTATATAAGCATGGTACGCTTTCCTATAAAGAATTTTCAATGGAGCATATCGTAACCAATCCGTAGAGAAAAAGCTATCATATTTTATATTTAAATTATCAAGCTCGTAATTTCTTAAATCATTAGTAGCCAAATAAGATATGTCTAATAGAAGCTTTGTCCCCAATCTTTTTGCAGCAGCATAGCCGCATGCATACATAAACAATTGGTTGCCAAATCCATCACTGATTTTCGTTATAATCATAAAATCTTTTTACAATGCAAACTTGGTTAAAATATGTTCTATGTTACTCTGTACTTGAAAACAGTATTTTCTACATTTCTCCAAAATCTTGTTTTCAACTCTACCAAAAATCAATATTCTTATTTTATCGATAAATATTGCAATGATAAATAGGCAAAAAGCTTCCGCAACAATTATGGCCGGTAACCAATAAGAAGTTGAGAATTTTGCGATATGAAAAAACTCATTGTTTAGGAATATACGGATTCCATCTAACAAATATACTGCGATTACGCTACTGGAAACATAATTGACAATTTGAGATTGGAATGTTAACGACTTAAATAAATAAAACAATAAAACAGATGCTACTAATATCAATGTGGAACAATCCATAGCATATGTACTTATTGGCTTATGAAAAAGAAAACTTGCACTTACATTTAATGAAAAGATTGTCATAGTAACTAATGTATACCACAAAAAGTTTCTTTTTGGTAAAAAAGAAACTTTATCATGATAAAGTTTTATATATCTTCCTAATAAATAGAGAAATATCATATATGTAATGCATTTTCCACCCATTGTAAGAACAGTGCCGTTATATGCAGGAGAATTAAATAATGTTGGGATTATCGAAAACACTATCAAACAAACCATTAGTAATCGTCTGTACGATTTTTGGGAAACTTTCGATATATAGTCATTAAGGAATGGTGATAATAACATCAGAATCAAATAGCAAGTAATAAACCAATTATTATAAAGCGGTACAACTAAGAAAGACTTCGCTAATGAAGATAAAGAAAGATTTTCATACTCATTCACAATCGTAACAACAATAGAGTATATTGTTGTCAGATATACTAATCTCAAAAATTTTTCCCAACGAAACCTTATCCCATAATAACCAGATATTAATATAAAGCACGAGACTCCCGCGTTTCCAATTGCACCAATTAATTTTAGCAGCAAAAAATTATAATCATCAGGATTTACAAATGAAGAAGAATGCATCACCACAATACAAAGAATTGCGACGATACGTAACATTTCAAAATTAGAATTTCTCATTTTTCACTTATAAGCTACATTATATACTTACATAATTCTTGATTTCTTTAATCCTTTTCAAAAAATATTTTTCATAGTTTTTTTGCAGTTTATCCAATGGAATGCGCCTTTCTTCGGGGACATGTGTTTTTTCAAATTCAACGGCCTCTTCGGGTGTATAACGGAAACCTACTACTTTACATGGATTGCCTGATACTATAGCATAGGGGGGGATATTTGCTTTCACAACACTGAATGCCCCGATTACAGCACCTCTACCTATGGTAACTCCTTGCATAATAGAAGATCCTGTTGAAACCCAAACATAATCTTCTATGTGGGTAGGTTTTACAATCGCTTTATTGAAATCATGTAAATCATGACTTCCCGTTATTATTTTACACCCTTCGGATAAAGAGCAATGGCAACCAATATTGACTTCACCCGTACCATGAATCCATAAATTTGATATACCAGTATGCTCACCCACAGAAAGAAAAGCCGTTTCACAATGAAACCCTTTGGTAACAGAAACAGTCGCACCTAAATTATAGGACTTTTTAAGAGCCTTTTTTACAAACCTCGATAGGATAGGTAGCTTATATAAGTTTGCAAGCACCCGTTGTTTGGGAGTAGAACTTTGACGAAAATCTTTCCCCAATCGATATTCCAATTTTGCCATATATAATTATCTCACTGTATATCCTCCATCTACAATCAAATTTTGACCGGTAACCCAGCGACTGGCATCTGATAAAAGATAAATACAAGCATTACTAATATCAGTCGTTTTGCCAAGACCTAAGAGATGCTTTGCTTCGAACTGTGCACGAAGTTCAGGATCCTTCAAATATGCTTGATTTGTATTTATCGGTGTCTCTATAATGCCGGGAGATACACAATTAAAACGAATATTTTTGGGGGCATACTCAACGGCCAATGAACGTACACCTGAAATAAGAGCACCTTTAGTCAATGAATAGGTTACTTTACAACTTTCTCCAACTACACCCATGACAGAAGAAAAAAAGATAATACTTGCCCCTTTTTTACTTATGTTTTTTACTTTACAAATTTCACGAGTCAATTCAATAGCTCCGAATACATTCGTCCGGAAGAACTCTTCTAACCTTTCTATGCCAACTAATTTTAACGGTTCTGTATTACTGATACCCGCACAATGAAGAACTCCATCTAATGGTCCAATTTGAGAAACTATATCTTTTATGAGGGTAGGTATTCTATTAAAGTCAGTAAGATCTTGAACAACAATAAAATGTCCATTTCCATCCATCTGACTCAATGTCATATTCAATTGCTCTTCGTTACGGGCTATAAGCACCACTTTCGCACCCATTTTGGAACAGTCAATAGCACATTGGCGACCAATGCCACTGCTGGCTCCTGTCACCAAAATCGTTTTTTGTTCAAGTGAAAACGGATTATTCATTTGTATTTATTCTAAAAATAATAATTCTGGCACTGAAATATGATTAGTGCTGAAATAGACACTGCCAAGCGACAATCCAACACCAAAACCGCAACACAAATATCGAAGACGCTGGTGCTGCAGCTGCTCACGGAGTTCTGTCACCATGAGTAAAGGGATACTAGTTCCCGATGTATTCCCGAAACGGTCGATATTGAAAGGGACCTGCTCTGGAGAAAATTTTAATTTTTTTGCAATGCCATCACACATAAACTTATTCGCTTGATGAAGTAATAGATAATCAACATCATTATTGGAGAATGAATACTCTTTCATAAGGGCTTTCAAAGACTTGGGCACATTAAAGAATGCAAACGAGAATACGGCAGCACCATCCATTTTTTCGTGTAAACGTGTTCGTTTAATACCTTCTTCAAACTCTTCATATACAGTAGAATGCTCATTATAGGGATTTCTGCATCCACCATCAGGGACTATTAAATTGTCAAAACCAGAACCATCTGTTTGGTAATGGCAAAGTATGTCGTCTGCATTTTCATCGTATTCTAAAGCTATAGCTGAGCCAGCATCGCCAAAGAGTAATGCGGTTGATTTATCTTGTGGAGATGCGTAAGTTGACTGAGTATTACCTACTAATAACAACGCTTTCTTGATATTCCCTGATGCAACAATATGTCCTGCTATGCCCAAACCATAGACAAAACCAGAACAACCCAAAGGGACATCAAATGCCATAGTTTCTTTGGATAATCCCAATCTATTCTGAAGGATACAGGCGGTTGATGGTAATTTATAGTCTTGCGTATGAGATACAAAAATCAGCAATCCAACATCTTCCCTGTTCCATCCTAGTTCTAAAATCAATTTTTCTGCTGCCTCATAACAAAGATCCGAAGTGCAGAGACTGCCATCATGCACGGCACAATGGCGCTCCACAACTCCAACGGTTTCAATATATTTCTGAAGCTGTTCTTCAGATAGGCCTTTGAAATCTTTATTATATTCTATACGCTTAGGAACACATGCGGCAACTCCTTTAACAGCAACATTTGTAATCCTTGTAAATGCCATATGTTTATTATAAAAAGCCAACACTTATCAGCCTACAAGATTAAAAAGATCTTGTATTGTATCACATTTTTTAATGTCTGTACCGCCAATTTCTTTCTCAAATTCTTCGTCAAAGAAAGCTATAAGCAGCATTACCGAAAGAGATGACCACTCATCCAAATTTCTAAACTCTGTTTCCGCCGTCAAAGCATCTACATTCTCTACTTCAATTACTTCGGCAAATTTTTCAATAAATTCTTTGATTTCCATTTTTATAGTTTTTTGTATGAAATAATTTTTGCTCTAATATTACGCAACATAGATAATATCAAAGTCCTTTCTATTTTATTCACTGAAATAAACCAGAAACTAAGCCAAAAACTAAACACTCCCATAAAAAATGTGAGTAATAGTCTTGACCACCCATCTCCCATAAAAAATTGAGGTATATAAGTCATCACAAATGAAATTCCAAAACTTAATGTTACAGGAATAAATAAATCGAATATGAATTTTTTATATTCCAGTCCACAATTACGATGCATGAAATAAATCCTTACAATATCGAGTAATATGCCAAAAATAGAAATATTAAGTACGTACATCATTACCGGTGAATATCCCAATGAAAATAAAATAAACAAAAACGATACCGGAAGGAAGTTCAATAAAGAAATGAGAGTATTGTACACGGCGATTCTGCCTTCGGCTGCAATAGCAGCCCCATAAGATATTGTCAATTGCTCAATCAATGTCCTTACTAATTGAAGTTGAGCAAACAGAATTGCCCATTTAGGTATGTTTTTAAGCCATATTTTTTGAATAAATGGCATTTCGATGATAACCGGAATCGCGATAAATGCCAACATCGCAAAAGCAAATTTACAACTTGTAGTTGACAAGTCTAACATTTTTTCTCTATTCCCTCCACCTTCAGACTTTGTGATAACAGGATTTACTGCTTTTAGCATATTATTCGAAAATACTAAAAGTTGGCCATTCAATTGATTTGCAATTCCTGTGGCAGCATTTAATGTTGCTCCATAAAAATGATTCAAAACCAATCCATTACCATAATTTCCAACCAATGCAGATATACTTCCCAAAAAATTCCATCCGGCAAAGCCGGTCATTTCTTTCATGAGAGAGCGGTCGAAATAACGGCGGAGAGATAATACACACTCCGCATATTTATGATGGCAGTATATTCTCATGATCGAGAGTGTAATAAGTGGTATGGCCGCCATAAGTATGCCATACATGATAAGTTTATCGCTTGTCGTGTATACGACAACAAATGCAACCGACAATTTCAACAAAGATTCAATAATACCGACAATGGCATAATACCTCATGTTTTCATGGGCATTGAGCATCGCATCGTAGGGAACACTCATGACTGTAAACATCGTGCTGACAATAAGACTACCATACACGACTTGTGCTGCAAATATACGATCGGCTGGAATATTCAGTACTCCATTAAAGAATATATATCCTGCACCCACTAGTACCACACCGACAATAACGGAAATCCCGGCATGCAGAATGATGCTGATATTGAATATCTTTTTTTGTTTCTCTTTATCTCCTTCGCCCTCGGTGTAGGACATAAACCGCTGCGTCGCTCCGGCCATTGCCGCATTCAGGAATCCCAACATGGCAATAGCTCCGCCCACAATATTGAAAATACCGAAATCGGAAGTTCCGAGACTATTGAGTATGAGACGGGTCGTATATAACGAAATGAACATCGTAATGCCCATTTTCGCATACAGGTAACCGGTATTTTTTGCAACTCGTGCAGCTGTCGACATCTTGGAATTATATCGTCTAAGAGATTTTTTATTTTGCTTTCGCTCCGTTCTGTATTCTTGTCTGTCATTCCGAATGAACATGAGGAATCTCCAACCATTTGTTTGAGATTCTTCTCTTCACTGCGTTTCGTTCAGAATGACATACTTTCAGGAGATTCTTCGGGGTTTCACCCCTCGGAATGACATCATACCGCGAGGGCGGCAACCCTTTGTCATTCCAAACGCATGTGAGAGATCTCTTGCCATACGTTCTCTTAGCGGGAGATACTTCGCTACGCCCGGCATGCCATACGTTTCGGCAAGGGATTCTTCGACACGTCGGGATAGGAAAACCGAAAGATATAGGGCGTTTATTTTTCTTTGAATAAATCTTTGGTCTTACCCCACAGTTCTTCTCCAAGGAGTTTCCAGCCAGCTGTAAGAATTATTGCTACGAATGTAACAGCCATCAAAATCATCTTACGACTCGTACCCGATGGTTGAAGTGGGACAGTGGCCGGTTCGAGGACAGCAAAAGCTGGTTTGGCCTCTTGCATCTTGGTCTGTGTCATTTGCAGTTGAGAGGCTACCTGACTATATATTTGATAGGCCAAGTTCACTTCATTTTCCAGTCGTGTTTTTTCTATTTCTACGCTTTGCAAAGCGATATTTTTATTGGCATCGAGAAAAACGGCCAATTTTTTTTGTAACGCATAGTATTCTTCTCTGCTGCTTTCACACATTTTAGACAGAGAAACACATTGGTCCTTGGCTTTGGCGATACGATAATTTATAAAATAGGTTTGCAGCTTTTGTACGACCGAGTCGGCAACGATAGCGGCCACCAGAGGGTCTTGCATTGTAACCGACACAGTAGTTATCGCCGTCTTACTATCGACTGTTGCAGCTACCATACTTTTAATAGTTGCTACTTTTTGAGCTTCTTTTTCTGTCAACTGAAAAGGTCTACGAGAAACACTCGTAGATACCTCATCGTCGCTATCTTTTGTAAACCATGATTTTACCCAGCCCACAACCATTCCGGGAGAAGAGAGGATATAGCTCCACCACGGAGATTTTTGCTCATCGAGATATGCAACAAGGGTTGTGTCGAGTGAATTATCGATCGTCTGCACCCGCACATCGAAAAGTCCCAAAACAAATGGGGTAGAGGCAACTATATCGGACGAAAGGGATACATTGAGTGCATCGGATCCTCCACTTGCCGTACTTCCACCTAAAAATGAGGAAGCAAGACTGGCCAGTCCTCCGGCCGACTTACTCTCATCACCCATTTCTGGCGAAAGCGTAACAGCCACGGTATATTCTTTGGGCATACTCAATGCTATGACAATACCCAAGACTACACCGATAATAACAGACCACAGCAAGGCTTTACGAGCAGCAATAAGTTTGCGCAAATATCCCATCCAATCGATTTCTACCTCGTCATTTTCCGAGGAGTTCAATTCGGGACTTTTATATGATTCTTTTTCAGACATAAATTCATTCCTTTAAAATACATTATTCTATTCCCACTTGTATGGAGAAATTTTTCCAATGGCAAAACTATTTTACCAAGTTGGCTATCGTTGCGGCCATCGTTCCTATAGAAGATACTGCCGATAACGAGGACAAAACATTTCCCCAGTTGGCTTGCCGTTGACGTTTATTGGGGACAATGATTTCGCAACCGGGTTCAACGAGATTTTTCCCACGTCGCTTCACCGCAGCTATTTGTCCGTTCATATAAATAATGTATTTCTTATTCTTTTTAGCTACCTGATTGTAGCCTCCTGCCTGACCTATATAATATTTCACATCTTTTCCCTGTTTATAGGAAACGACATTGGGTTGCATGACGGCACCGTTTATTCTTACCGTATTGTTATATTTCGGTACGACAACAACATCGCCTTCCCGCAATATGATGTCGGCATCACTACCGGGAGCTTTTAATGCCGCTTCAAGGTCTATACCGACCGAAAAAGTCGAATCGACCTTGATTCCCAACGAATCGACCCTTTCATCGCCCATCTGCCGACGCAACAAAACAACGACATCTTGCATTCTTTGCAATTCATTGGCATTGGCCCTGCGTACAAGCTTGGCTCCACGCACATAAGCAAATTGGGTCGTACCACCTGCTTTCTTTACCAAATCGCTGATACGTTCGTCTTTCGATGTCAAGGTATATGTGCCGCCATAAAGAATTTCCCCGTTAATAGCAACGTTTTTCTGTTCACTGTATGCCGGGCTGCGCCGCACGTATACGTGATCATAAGGTTGAAGAACAAAGCCGGGTTCTCCATCGACGACAAAACCGTCTTTTAACGAGAATGTGAACATTTCGCCGATTTTTTTCGTGTCTTCCGCACTTGTCGGATTCTTTATCCGACGGGCAACATCGACACGTACCAGCGATGCCGATTCTTTCAGCCCGCCCGCTGCTATGACAAGGTCTTCGAGCGTCATATTGTCGGCATAAGGGTAAGTACCCGGAGCAATGACTTCACCGGCAATCTCTACATCACCCCAATCATTGATATCATGAATACTCGGAATAAATAAAACGTCGTTGCGTTGTAAAACAATATCGGGAATCGTTCCGTTGATAAGGGCGGCTACATCGATCTGTTTCACTTCCCGGGTCATGTTATCCCGCAAACGATACAATACGGCTCGGGTTGTAAAGGCGTCATCGGTCAGACTGTCGGCTCTGGCGATAAGAGCTTTTACCGTATTCACGTTGTCGTTGAGTTCGTATATTCCGGGACGATACACGGCACCGCGTATTTCGAGTTTATTTGTAAATCTGTCGAGAATAGCTTCGGCCGTAACCATGTCTCCATCGGAAAGTCTGTACGATCCATAGTCTTTATCATCTATCGTATTGACTTGATACTCTTTCCCATTTTGACGCACCATACGAAGACTTTTGGTATAGGCATCGCTGGTAAAGCCGCCGGCATATCCGATCAGGGTCTCCACCGTTTCTCCATTCTTCATCTCATAGCGCATCGGACGTTTTACATTGCCCGAAATTTGTACGAGCGATTCGTATGTAGGAACGATTACCACATCTCCTTCTTCAAGGCGTATATCATCTTGGGTTCTTCCGTGCATGATAAAATCATAGACATCGATAGTCGCCATTTTTTTTCCATTACGCACAAGTTGCACCTTACGTAAACTACCTATATCATTCACGCCTCCTGCCCGGTACAATGCATGAAATACAGTCGAAAAAGCCGACAACGCATAAGTCCCGGGTTGTACAACTTCTCCCATTACATTGATTTGTATGGTACGTGTATTACCCAGTGTAACCCGTATCTGGTTATTGGTGTCGGAGTAAATTTTGCGTAACTCTTTCGTCAGAAAATCTTGTGCCTTTTCTACCGTCATACCGCTCAGATAGAGAGGCCCGAGTTCTCCGATATTGATAGTCCCGTCGGGCGATATCTGTTGTCGTATGGTATTTTCACTGGCGCCCCAAATATCGATAATGACTTCATCTCCGGGGCCTAATCGGTAATTCGGAGGAGTGGCGATATTTATACTCGGCTCGAATGTAAGATTTCTGGTATTGAAAATATTCCGGCCGAACACTTGATCTTCTTGCACAACATCTTCGGATTTCGGATTATTTTCCATCAATACCACACTATCATCTCCTACCTGTTCCCGCAAACGGGCTTCGGCCTTGGCTGTTCCCGAAATATCGTCTGTTGCCGTATTGTTTTGTTTGTCATAAAGCTCCTTGACTCTTCGGGCTTGCTCCTCGGTTACTCCTTTTCTCGCCAGTTCTGTTGCCAGTACCCGCTGATCTTTTCCTTCTTTCAAGCCCTGCTTTACGTATTCCAACACCTGCGTATCGCTCATACTTTGTGCCGCGACAGGCAATGTACCCATGCAGCAGAGCATTATAAATAATGTTTGAATAAAAAGTTTTCTCATTGATTGACTTTTTTAATGATCCGATTTTGATTTATCTGTTTTATTCCGAAATAAGTTCCTCGCACCATGTATAGCTCACTTTGAGCAAGGCGGCACTCCCATTTACTTCTATGGCAATATAATGTTTACCTCCGTAACGTAAAAACTTTCCCGTTATACCGTATAACGGACCATTTTTGATAATACGAACAGTGGTAACTTTTTTATCTTTAAGTTTTTGAGGGTCAATAAATCGAGTTCCTTGAATAGAGGGGTCTGTGGCTCTCATAAAATTCTGCATCTCCCGTTCAGGAACAATACAATAATCATCTCCCGCACGTTCTCTCTTCAAAAAATAGATAGGATAGGGGGATTCTTTCATAAGACGCTTACACCAGTTTTTGTCATAAATATGATGCACAAAAAGTAAATTATGTATGGCAGGAACTAATACATGCTTGCAATGGGAGGTATCTGTTCCTGAATTTTGCAATTCGTACATCATGGGGATATAAAATTCAATTTGTCGTTCGCGGAGAAATTGGGCAATCAGAAGTTCCTTGTTGTAATTAGTCTGTAAAGGTAGCCAGACAAATTCTTCTTTTTCTCCATTTTTCATTCTATATTTGGGTTACGTTTAAATTGTTTTTTGTATATACCTATCTTTCTTTCGCATCGGTTATCCTATTGCGAATCAAATAGTTCTTACTAAATAACATTCCTCGCAATTCTCTACTTCCGTATAGAAAAATCTTTTCCACAGCCGCAAAAGAAGAAGAATGTACTCCACAAAAATAGGCATTTATTGATAATAGACATATAAATATATTCACTTAATCATTTTAGTTAACACATTTTTGCAAACAAAAAATTTCACTTTCGTGGTATCACATCATTTAAAAAGAATCTGTAGAGATACAAGAACAAATCCACATCTGGAAATGTTAGATAGCTATGAACTTCACAAGAAGGCATAAAAAAGGTACTATGACAAAATACAAGGATTTTATACCTCATACCAAGTATAAATATTCTATTCTAAAATATTGTAATAGAAACACAATATATCAAAAAATATTTAATTTACTGATTTATAGATATATAGTAATTATATGGTGCATAATAGAACCCATTTCTCTACAAGCCCAACAGACATTATCCGTACCTATTTATAGAAACTTACAAAGTTATTCCGAAATGAAATTGTCTGCCGATACGGGCTTCTATAAAACCGATTTGTCAGCAGGAAATATAATGATTCCTGTACATGGTGTCGACACATGGGAAAAAAAACAATCCAGACGACTACATTGGAACCTCAAAACAAATATTTTATATGCAGCAACATCGACGCCTAATCTCGGTTTGGAGATAAGTTGGGGGACACGATTAAGTTTCAATATGACCGGAGGATACAATCCGTGGAATCGCAAGGGAACAAAAGGTGATAATGATAAAATTGTGCATTGGCTCATGCAACCGGAACTGAGGTATTGGTTTTGTGAACCTATGGCCGGGCATTTCATCTCTATCCATGTCATTGCAACTCAATATAATATTGGAGGCCATAAGTTTTTTCGAATTTTCGATTCTGACCATAGGTATGAAGGTTGGGGAATAGGTGGAGGATTCTCATACGGATACAGTTGGATATTATCAAAAAGGTGGTCTATCGAAAGTTACTTAGGATTCGGTATCACACAACTAAACTTCGATAGATTCAATGGTAAATACTGGTGTTGCAGCAAATCCGAGCATGCAAAAAGAACCTATTTCGGCCCTACGCAAATAGGTATTTCTTTGGTTTACTGTATTAAATAAGAAAACTATGAAAGTAATTATTGCAACTTCTCTCTTTATATTACTGGGATTCTCCAGCGTCAATACCGTTTTGGGGCAACAGATAGGACATTTATCCATTACCGATGTTCATGTGCAAAATATAGGAGATAGCATAGAACTCAGTTTTTATTGCACCCCTTATTTATCCCTTAGGAAAGAAAGAATTATTGTTACACCGATATTGGCTGATAGCATACACCAACTCCGGTTACCTTCATTTGTCATCATCGGTAAAAGAGGTAAAAAGACTTTTATCAGAAGTTCCGATTACCTAAGAAATATGAAATTGACAAATTCCGATCAAGCCTTTTTATATAATTCTATCGTAAAATACGAAGAATGGATGAATGGAAGTACTCTCTCATTCAACAGTTTGACAAAATGCTGTCTAAAAGAATCTGTACCGACAGTCGTAGAAGTCAAAGAAAAAATTTTTGAGGATAAGACGGGGGAGGAGGTAAAAAGTACCAAAGAAGCAAAGGCTGTCGCAAGTACAGCCGACAAACTGTCCGATCGTTACAGTTTCCTCTCGGCTTTTACTTCAAACAGGTACGAAATAGGACCTGTCTTATTTCATGTGGGATCGTCTTCATTATCGATCGACTATCAAGATAATGAAAGATACTTGGATTTGATAGTCGATGTCATTAATAAAATAAACAACTCTAACGATAGCCGTATTATTGGTATCTCAATCATAGGTCATAGTTCTCCTGAGGGGAATTATCATTTCAACATGGAACTTGCCGAAAAACGAGCGAAAGCATTAAGAAATTATTTGGCACAAAATACCGATATAGACATTTCACTATTTGAAATAATCAATGGGGGAATAGACTGGCCAAAGCTACATAATTTGGTAAGCGAATCGGATATGGTAGATAAAGAATCCGTACTTAAAATCATAGAATCTTCGGTTGTCCAAGAAAAACAATTTAATAGCAGTTTATTCATGGATTTGGAAAATGAAATTTCTTATCGGTATATGCAGAAAAATCTTTTTCCCCAATTACGGTCAAGTAGCTGTATAAAAATACTTTATAAAAATATTGAGTAGCAGAATTAAATAAATACGTAAATCATTTTAATAACTAAATTTTTCTCTATTATGAAACTTCAAAATCTATTATTGGTTACTCTTACAAGCATGGCATTACTCTCTTGTAATGACTCTGACGACGGCATAGAAACTCCTGCTGCCCAAGTCAAAAAAGCCGTTGTTACCATCAACATAAAAGGAAATACAATAACTCGGGCACTCTCGGAAGAAGTCCCGGGAACAGGAAACGAAAACGACATCAAATCATTGGAGTTCTTCGTTTTTAATGGTGATGGATCTTTTCAAAAATATTTCAAGCCCGAAGCTCCGGCTGCAAACAGTCAATATACATTTCTTGTTGACGCCGGTAACCTAACGATTCTCGCAGCGGTTAACCAAAATTTGGGAGAGCCATCTACCACACCTATCTCATTAGCAGATTTCAAAAATACATGTCTTTATACTCAACTTCTATTGAACGGTTCCAATTCTCGGGCCGACATCGATGCATCTACCGGCTTTGCTATGGCAGCAGAAGGTTCTGTCAATGTAATTGAGAGTGAAACAAATATACTAAATCTTTCTGTTCGTCGCCTATTAAGCAAAATTGAAAATCCCAAAGTCGACCCCAATAACCAAATTACTGCACCCAAAAGCGATTTACTCAAAGTATTAGGTCTTGAAGAAAATGGTACGGTTCCAGAAGACCTAAAATGGTCTTTTGATGGTTATATGGTCATCAATGGCATTAATCAATCACGAGCTTTTGAATATGAAAATCTCGAAGGGTGGACGCGTTTTACGACTGCATCTAACCATAAGACAACTTTTTCCGGAGATGGAGAAACGGTCGAATCGGTATATTCTACAAAGAATGATGAGGGCAGTGAAACGACAAACGGTTTTTTGCCGGTTGATTATGAAAAGCCTGTTTTCGTATATGAAACGATACCTACCACTCTGCAAGGAGGAAACGGATCGGCAACAGTATTCAATAAAGATGAAGTGGTGGCTTTTATCATTAAAGGGACATTTTCAGGGACGGGTGTGAATAATACGACTCGTTATTGGAGGGTTAATTTATTAAAAGATGACCTTTGGAAAATTTACCGTAACAGCATTTATCGCATAACGATGAAAGATATTAAAACAGTTGGCTGGTCCACTCCTCAAGAGGCCGAAGAAGAAGGCCCGGTCGTTGATCCCACAGAAAGTTCTATTTCTATCAATATCGACGTTGCCAAATGGGATGTAAGAACACAAGATGTCGATTTGTAATTAATCCGAATCTACTCGCCGTTATTCCAAGAAATACTTTGGAATAACGGCTGATAATATAAACCATCTATATCGTGGAGAAATTAATTCTAATGCTATCAGTAATGACAATCTGTATGGGATGTGTATGCGAAGGTCCGCACTATGGGTGTAGCGCAGGATCCTTGGATTTGATTTTCACATACGGCGGTAACACGTCCGGTTTTGATAGCTTGGTAGCCGACGATATAGAATTATATCTATATGACAACAACGGGAAAAAAATGGAGGTAAGGCATGTCCCTTATGAAACGATAAGAGGTGGGAAACCATATTCTTTTGAATACCTTCATACCGGGAACACTCATTTGGTAGCATGGGCACTATCCGGAGATGAGGATGTGGATAAAGTCCCACTGGTATTTCTTGATGAAGAAAATTATTCCGATATAAAGTTTACTATGAGTAGTGATCGCCCAACAAGACAATCACAGAAGTATAACGGTTCCAGTCAAGAACTTTTTGTGGAAAATTTGTCATTCGACTCAAATCCTTTGGAAAGAAAAGTTATCAATGTCGATGTTGAAAAACTACTGTGTAACATTATCGTTACCATAGAAGAGGGAAATCTTTTTAAATATCAATATCCGGGAAAACTCAGTATAAATATTACCGGTTCTTCTAATGCATACCACGTCTCAAAAAACAAACAATCGGGAAACCGAATTATTATAGAAGACAATCTTTCTTATATAGAGAGTCGCAATGAATATGTTTCAAAAAATAAAGTATTTCCAGCATCGGTAGATTCCGATAGCGGTTTAGAAGACAATATTATAGTTACGATTCTTGAAGACGACGTTGCCAAATTACGTGTAGATACAGATGCCAAAGCTCAAAAAGGCACTCAAATAGATGTCGTGATAAAACCGACAAGACAAGAAGTGATTATCTCTGTCGATTCATGGCAGATAAGAAAATCAATTGTCAGACTTTAACAATAAGCAGTATGAGAAAACTCTTTATATTACCAATGACTATTATTATATGGCTGGTAGGAAACTCCTGTCAGAAAACAACCGCTGATAACGAACCTCCTATCAATCCGGTTTTAAGAGAATCAGAAGTTGAGATACCTATCATTACATCTGCGCAAACTCGTACTTTCTATACCTCTGTTCCTGACGAAAATACGATCGAAAACCTCGATATTTTACTTTTTGATTCCCAAGGAAAATTCCTTTGCTGGCGAACGACTTTCAAAATAAACGGAAAATTACGTACTACTCTTCCTGTCGGGACTGGATATGATGCTTATTTTTTGGCAAATTGTCGTTCATTTATAGAAAAGATACTTCCGGATGAAGCAACTATCGATGCGTACAAAGGGAAAATTGAATGGGAAACCTTTCTGGAAAAACTCATCGATGCAGATCCTCGACGACTATTACAAAACGATACGTCATTCACAAGTTTACCAATGTGGGGGATATTGGAGAAACAAGAGGTAAAAGACCAAGTGATCAATTATTGGCCATTATTGAGTCTTATCCGATCGGTTGCTTCGGTAGATATATACATAGATACCGCTATCGAAAATTTTACTTTAAACGAAGCCTCACTATATTATGTACCCGATAGGGGATTTTTAGGTAATAATCCACAAAATATCCTAAACAATCAAGTGCAGGAAGCCGATTCCCCTATGTATATGAAAACGAATTTGATTTTAGAATCGGGCAATTACGACATCTCCACACGATCTATTGCCAATAAACTTTATTTGTACGATAACCCAACAAATATAGAGACGAACAACAGCAAACATACACGCCTTGTAATAGGAGGCGAATACAACGGAAAAATATATTATTATCCTATCGATTTCGAAGATGCAGAAACAGGAAACCTTGTAAATATTATACGAAACAAGAAGTATATATTCCGCATCAATTCGGTTAGCGGTAGGGGATATACAGATAAAGAAATTGCAGTGGACCAGCCGTCCGTTCATTTGAATATCAATATCATTGAATGGGATATGACAGCCGGACAAATGAGTACCAATGGGAACTATTACTTGTGGGTAGAAAAACGAGATGTCATACTGTATCGGGAACCTAACTTAATGACAACTATTGGCGTTAAAAGCAATTTATTATCTGATATCATTACATTGAACTTTAAAACAGAAACGAACGGACCTACTTCCACATTCAAGAATGGAATTCGGAACAATCGTTTTGAAGTTGAATTTATCAATGACGAGAATGGATTTCCTATAAAGCTTAATATAAAGGCCTTAGGAGAATTTGATGCAACTACTACCTCTGCCAATTCCGACACCGTTGTATTGCTCTTTGGAAAAATACGGTTGGAGGTACAAATTTCCCGATACAACAAGGGGCAGAATGATTGGGAATTAGATGGGAACATCCATGTCGATTTAGGTAAATAATAACAATTATATAGATATGAAAAAGATATTATGGACGGTTTGTTTTCTGACAGTAGTTTTTACAACTTGTAAAGAAGAGGACTGGTCTCCGATAGAAGAGAACGGTACGTTAGTCATAAATTTCACCATTCAGAATCCTTCCAGCGGACCGATAACTCGTTCTACGATAGCGCCCGAAGCCGGAGAAGAAAATATAAAAACACTCGATTTGATATTTTTCGATTCAAACAGCGATGGAACTGGTACCTTCAAAGGGTGGAAAAAACTGACGGCTACTCCGGAAAAACCTCTGACCATGAATACTGATATGATTTTTGATTTTTCGGATATAGGATTGAATATGACCGATGCCTACGATATCTTGGTGGTAGCCAATATGGGGGATAACTATCTGCCGATAGATGGCTCTCAAACCATAGAAGAGTGGAAAGCAGCAGTCGAAAATAAAAATTTCAAAGAAGCGAAAGCCGACGTCCAAGTATTTATAAAAGGCACAAATTCTGACTCACCAGAATATACTACGAAGCCACTAGAAAGCGAGGCTTTGTTGATGAGTACTTCTTTAAGAAAAGAATCGCAAGATACCAAAATCAATATTATTCTACAAAGAGGTGTTTCTCGCTTTGATATCCATAATTCCTCCATCGGATATACCCTTGAATCCGCATCGATTTGGAATGCATATCCTTCCCTTTTTGTTTGGAATGGAGAGCCAAATGCTTTCGATATCAAGGTAAAACGTATCACCAGACTCTATGGCATAAAAAGTGATGCCGGCAACGATATTGTCGGTGAATTGTATGCTTTCGAGAATTATGTTGCATCACCTAAGCAAAATGATGAAGCTACTACATGCTTGATTATTGGAGTAAGAAATAATGACAGTGGAACGGTTTCTTATCATCGTGCAAATGTACATCCGCCCCAATCGGGACAGTCGCTTAAACGTAATAATGTGTACAGACTAACTATCAACTCCATTAAAAAAGAAGGTTATAAAACCGAGTTAGAAGCATATAAAGGAGAAAATAGTACATTAAACTATTCTATCAACTATTGGGATATGGATAGTCATGGTACCGTACAATTCGATGGGGACAATATCTTGGCCGTACCAACCAAAAAGGTTATGTTTACCCCCAATGGCGGTAGCTATAATTTGGGTATATTTACATTTGGCGAAGGCTCTTTATCTCTTAGTAAAAAGGTATTGGACAATGGTTTGTCGGTCAGTTTGGATAATAAAACTCTATCTGTATCAGCAACACCACTGAATGATGCAAAAGATACGCGTAACGGCATTATAGAGCTTTCTTTTGGTAATTTAAAAGCAACTATCGATATTGAACAATTGGAAGGGGGAGATCTTTATTTAGACTTGAATCCTAAAAGTATTCCACATTTTAGTAACAAGGCAGGTATAGCGGCACCATCTATCGCCGTAGAAAGTTCTGGCGATTGGTCAGCAACCATCTATCCGCCGGGAGCAGGAGCGTATTTTTCATTTGAACAGACGGGCTCTTCTGCTATAACCGATTATGATAGCAATAAAAGCCCAAACAATACCATTCCTGTCTACACGCATACGGCCAATACAACAACCAGTCCCCGGTATGGTTTTTTGGTCGTCAGTTTAAAAGAAGATCCATCGGTACAAAGTATGATGTTATTGATTCAAAATGGTGAGCCGGGATTTGAATTGACACCGTCCATAAATTCTATCGAATTTGAATATGACGGGGAATTGACTATCTCCGGAAACAATATCAATACATTCCTCGTCAATCCCGGATTGACCGACGACGGTACCTCTGTGAACTCATGGAAATATATCCTTGAAGGAGATAACGCCGATGCTTTCGTGGTGAAAGATATTCATGACGACACAAACCTAAAATTAAACAGACTGACGATAACTGCCAAACAAGAAAATGCAAGCAGCAAAACTTTGAGCGCCAAACTGTATTTAGAGTTGGTCAATGATTCCAGTGTAAAATCTCAGGTAATTACCATCAGCCAGAAACCTATGTCTTTCAGTACCGGAATTGTAGGGGATATGCTTTATGTATCTGAAAATCAAGATGAGACACTGACTATTCATTTACAAGGAAGTAACAATATGAAGTGGATTGCAGAATTGGAACAGCCGGAACCCGCATTGGCTCATACTTATAATGTAAAAATGGTAGCTGAAAACGGTAGTGAAATGTCATGGGGTAATGAGTACACAATGGATACGAAATTTAAAATTCAATTCCCGAAAACTCTATATAAAGACGCTAATCGAGATATAACTTACCATATAAAATTGACTTTATCTGGGACAGATATTTCATCTCGTATTGCTGTTGTCAGGAGTATATTAAAACCGATAACCGTAAAAGCGGCAAACCTTTATGGCGGATATGGAGCACTTGGAAATGGAATCCTCAGTATTTTTCGAGACTATGGCGGATATTCACCTTTTTTCGGTCCTCAAGGTCTTGTCTATATGCCTGCGACACCCATATTACCCAATAATGAAAGCACTAGTGCCGGCGTTGGAGCAAATATTCCGGACAATATCAATATTCTTTTCTCCGGCAGATATGAAGCCTCCATTTCCAATTATTACGATAATCTGATTGCATGGTTGGAGAATAGTCCCGACAAAAACAGATTTGCCGTCATATCCTTGGACAACAGCAATACAGAAAACCAAGCATTACTCTCGAAATTTTCTAAATGGGGATACAAATATAGAGGGAATACGGGCCCCAATGCAACTTGGACGACAACCCATACCAATGATCCTGTATGGAATTATATTGTCAAAAACGGACCGTTCAGTAATTATAGGCCTTCACAACAAATCGATTTCAGTGCGACATTTTACAGAGACGGAATAAGTGGGACATTCGATGTCCCCTCCAATGTTACAAATGTATTGAATGTTTCCGGCTACGGATGTTCTCTGTCCGTTGATTTACAAAGGAGAATAATTATCATTGGTGATTCCCAACACACCAATACATGGACTCCGACTTGCAATAATCTGGCAACTGTAACCGACAATGCATATTATGGCAGAGGTATATTGTGGGCTACTTTGTGGGCAATTATTTATAATACAGCTCAATATGGCGATCATTTTACAGATGCTTTTCAATAATAAAATGACACCACATTACGTATTTATAAAAAAGAGATTGATGGTACATCAATCTCTTTTCCTTTTTAGGATCATTTTTTTATACAATCGGAAAAAACACGTTTATATAAACGGATTTTATCTTTCTCAAAATTGCCGATATTTCATAAGTTCTTTCTATTTTTGTAATTGCTAAAATACGATTATGTTTAAAGAGATATTTATCCGCATATATCAACTAATCATGCGACCATCTGCCGCATGGCAAAAAATGGACGAGCAAGGAGAAGTTGCACAATCTCTCTTTTTCAGCCGTTTTCTATTTCCGATTATGGGTATAGCTGCATTATCCTGTTTTGGAAACGTGTTGGGAGAAGAGTTCAACGCCCAAACCTTAGAACATGTTCTGAGATTGGCAATTGTAGAATTTGTCAAATTCTTTATAGGGTTCTACTTTCTTGTTTTTTTATTGAAAGAAATCCTACCGTACTTTTCGGGAGTGAGAGAAAAGGAGCATATCGAGCGGTTCGTAGGTTCTTTGCTCGCTTTATACATGACGGTAGATATTGTCGTAAATATACTGCCGAAAGGCTTTTCTTTTTTGGAATATGCCGTATTGGGAATATTTTATGTCATTTGGACAGGAGCCAAAATATTTTTGCACATCGATGATTCCAAGCAGCGAACATTTACGCTTATCGTTACAATTATCGTTCTGGTCGTACCTATTATCGTAGAGCGTATTCTCTATTTGATGATGCCCGGTATAAACAGATAAAATGAAAAATCTTTTCTATGAAACTACCTCAAATCAATATAAAAAATCGTCGGGCAGCTTTTGACTACGAACTGCTCGATACTTATACGGCTGGCATTGTCCTGACCGGTACCGAAATAAAATCTATACGCTTGGGGAAAGCCGGACTATCCGATACATTCTGTTATTTCAACAATGGCGAACTATGGGTCAAAAATATGTATATTGCCGAGTATTTTTATGGGACATACAATAACCACTCAACCCGTCGCGACCGGAAACTTTTGCTTACACGCAAAGAGTTGGAGAAAATACAGAAACTCTCAAAAGAATCGGGGTTTTCAATCGTTCCGACACGATTGCTCATCAATGACCGAGGGCTGGCTAAACTGGTCATTGCCGTAGCGAAAGGGAAAAAAATCTATGATAAACGAGAGTCGATAAAAGAGCGAGAAGATAAACGTCAGATGGATAGAGCTTTTAAGCGCTGAAAAAGGCTACTTTTTTCTGCAATAAATCATTGTTTTTTCACTATTTACCATCGTCGCAAACAGGTAAATATCCCCGCCGTCTTTTATTCCGCCAAGTCGCCGTATCTCATCGGGCGTAAGCGGAAAATTGCGGGTCGAGACATTGGCCTGAGGATATTTACGGGAACATTTTTTCAAGACTTGCTTTGAAAAAGGATATGCCTCCAAGATTTCGAATGCTCGTCCCGGGAAATCCGAGACATATTTTCGGGATGTATAGAGATGGCTGCTCACGGCCAACTTATCAATACCGAAAGATTGTGCTATCGATTTAAACGCCCCGGCTTTCAGAATAGAGCTATTAGGCTCATATAAATACTCTTGTAACGTACAAACAGGAGAGGAGGGTAGAAGACTTTCTTCTGCTAAAAAAAAAGTATAAGTTTGCCATTTATTATCCAATGTTTTATTGGAACAATATATCCGAGGATCTCCTGCATGATTTGGTTCTACAAGAAAAAGCAATTCTTTACACTCGTTTTTCACAGAGAGGATATGTATCTCCGAAATCTTGCCCAGATCATTAATCGTTTGTTTTATATCGAGCATAGGCGAAGCTTTAAGCAAAAGAGACGCCTTCTCTGCTAAAACGATAGGAAGAATCTCCAAAACAGATGGTTCGCAATCGGATAAATTATAAAGCCGTTTATTACCCGATCCCCTTCGGGCAGGGTCTATATAATAGAGATCACAACGTTGATGTGAAGAGTTCAGGAAATCCCGACAATCGCCATTCAACACATGAATATTATTCTGTCGTAATTCTTTGAAATTATGTCGGGCAATATCGCAATAATGAGAAAAACGCTCTATATAGGTAAGCTGGGACGCAATTCTTGCCATATAATAGGAATCTATGCCCAATCCTCCGGTCAAATCACATATTGTATCGAAACGCCCCGAGAGTATCTGCTGTTTATACAAAGCCGTATCTTCCGAAGAGGCTTGTTCGGCTGACAAAACCGAAGGGAAAAGCAATCTGCCGTTTTCTGAAAACAAAGGCAATTTTCGATCGATTTTTTTCCGTGCTTCAATTTGATCGATCGCCCATGATATTTTTTCATTCCCGGCATACTTCAAGCGCAAACGGCCTGCATCGTCATTGCCGTGCTGTAAAATAAAGTTCCAGAAGTCAATAGAAAATTTTTCCACTACTCTTTACGAATGGACAATGATTCTTTTATTGATAATTGCTTCTTTCCCAAAAAGAAATAAAAATATTTATTAGCATATACAATACACAATATCTCTGAAATAATAAGCGTAATAAATGCTGAGACAAAGATAATATAATTATTTATTTCTTTTACCATATTATTAAAAACAAAAGTCTCTATGATCAATATATATCCATGAGTACCCAATATAATGAGAGCATTACGTGCTATGTTTTCAAGTATACCAATAACTTTACATTTTAATTTCACAAACTCAGAACATAAACAACTAAACCATATTATACCTAATAATGATAAAAAATAAAACACGAAATAATTTTCTATTTGATTATCAAATAATCTTCCACCAATATTGTTGGTAAAATATATAATTATATATCCAATAAAGAAAATACTCATAAAAAAAGATTTTTTATAAAAGGGGTACGTCGTAATTATAAAAACAATTTTCTTACTTGCTACACCACAAATAAAAAAAGGCATAGCCGAAATAGCTGTACCCAAGTTAAAAGGTAAGTATATATTATTTCGAGAAATTATATAACTTGTTAAAATAAATATCCCTGCTAAAAAAGGGAAAAACCAAGGATATCTGTTTCCAAATTGATGAAAAGGATAATAAAGTAAACAAACAACATAGAGAGTAAATACAAACCACAAAGGCTGGCTTTTATAGGCACTTACACCACTTATAAAAATTCGCTTTAAGTCAAATAATAAGTAATCAAAATCAGAATAAATGTTCCAATCCAATAATAAAAAAACAATAGATAAACTTATATATGGCAATAGCAAAGTTCGAGATTTACTCTTAATATAAAGAATATATGTTTTTAATCTTCGTGTGCTAAAAAGTAAACCAGATAAAAAAAAGTAAGCAGGCATGCGGAATGGTGAGAAAAAATCATATATTTCTATTAAAAATTCAGGAGTTGGTAATGTTGTTAAAAAATGCCCTAAAACAACAAGAGTAAATAAAAAACCTTTCATTACATCTATCCATGCAATTCTTAGTTGCTCTTTATCCATAATTCCTTATTTTAAATCAATATGCAAAGATATATAATATAAATTGCTATATAAATCTTTTTTTGAAAATTTATATTTGTCCCATAATGGATATTATGTTAAATAGACAATACAAAGAAAAAGACTAAGTACCACTCCCTTTCAATTTTTTGTATACAAAAAATTAATTAATTATTTTTTTCTGTCAATCTCGCTCGCAATACCTCTATTATGGCCGGTAATATAGAGACGACAATGATTACAATGATCAGTATCTTCAAATTTTTCTGAACGAAAGGCAGATCTCCAAAAAAATATCCGGCATAACAAAACAATGCTACCCACAAGGCTCCACCTACTACGTTGTAAGTAATAAAATAACAATAGTGCATTTTTCCCATTCCGGCAACAAACGGAGCAAAAGTTCGAACTATCGGAACAAAACGAGCGATAATAATAGTTTTTCCTCCGTATTTTTTATAAAATTCATGGGTCTTATCCAAATATTGCTGCTTAAATATTTTAGAATTGGGATTTCCAAACAGTTTTGCTCCTAAAAAACGACCGATCTCATAATTACAAGAATCGCCCAAAACGGCCGCACCAAAGACAATTAAAGCAAGGAGGTTGACTTGAAGCGGCATATCGGGTTGTGCAGCAACAGCTCCGGCTACAAATAATAAAGAATCACCCGGCAAAAACGGGGTTACGACCAATCCGGTCTCACAAAAAATGATTAAAAACAATATCGCATACGTCCATGTATGATAATCACGAACGATTTCTATCATATATCGATCAATATGCAGTATGAAATCCAACACAAAATCCATTATCTACAATACCTTAGTGATAAAAAAGGACACACAACCCCATTTGTTATGTGTCCTTTTCTTAATTATATTTTATCAGAAATTTACTTACCCTCTAATGATTTCAGTTTATCCTCCATTCCCAAAGTATAATAGATTCCTTTAAGGGCGAATATACAATCGGCATTTGTCGGATCGAGCTCATAAGCTTTTTCGTAATAAGGCAAAGCCTTGCGATAAAGCGGGAAGATACGTTCTTCACGAGCTTTTTTATAGGCATTGTCATCTTTTATTTTATTGATGTCCAAACTCTCTTCGTATGCCTTATTGTAATATATACGTCCCATTTCACTCCACACATCTGCCATCTTCGGATTCAATTCCAATGCTTTTTCAAAACAAGCCATGGCCTCTGCTTCATTGGCAATCTCTTCATAGAGGCGACCTTTTACCTTATAATACTCTGCACGAGGGTTAGCTGCAATCACTTTATCGAGATATGCAAGAGCTTCATTGATCTGATCGTTGGCGATGTAAATATTGATCATTTGCAACAAGAAATTCTCGGTATCTTTGGTTATACCCAAACGTTCAACCGCTTCTTGTGAAATGGCAAACATATTGACACTGTCTTTTTGGTTGGTATACAACTCGTTCAAGCACTGATAGATAGTAAGCAAATCATAATCATTTTCTTTGGCCTTGTTCAAAGCCGGAATAGCCAAATCATAGTCTTTCGAAATATAAGCGGCCAAAGCAGCATAATAACGACCGAAAATGTATGTACTATCTATTTTGCCCGACTCTTCGAGTTGTTTTTGTTTCTCCTCGCTTATACCGTATTTTTCGGGAATCGTCAAGTAGGTATTCCACATTTCGTATGCCTTTTTGTAATCTTTGTTTTTATACGAAATAACGGCTGCATCCCAAAAGCTCAAATGTCTATCATGTATACGACCAATGATTCTTTTAGAGTATTTGGGCGAAATTTTATTTTTTGCATTAGGAAGCGAATCCAGATAAAGGGCTTGTTGAAGATATGCATACTCATCTTCCAAAGCCTTATACATGGCAGCATCATCGTACGACTGGTTGGTAATACGTTTTTGATCATTCTGGAGGAAAATAGCATCTTCGACCTCTGCCGATACCCACCATGTTTTAGCATCATTTTGAGTTTCGGGATTTTCTCTCGCCTCTTTGAGTAAGAGACGAGCCTCTTCATAATTAGGCTTTTCTTGTTTGAGTTCATTATTCGCCCGAGAAACATTTTTCTTTTGGGCAAACGCAGTACCGCCTACCAAGCAAAGTACCGTGAATAGAAAAATCTTTTTCATCTTTCTAAATTTTAAGTTCGAATTTTATTGTAAAATCATTTTTCAAAATCAGAATTTATTTCGGTATTATTTTCCTGATTTTCAATAGTATCTGTAAATTCAGATGATTCCGAAGCCACTTTACATACCGAAGCGATTTCATCATTTCGTTTTTCGAGATTGATCAAGCGTACTCCCTGCGTAGCACGTCCCATTACCCGAATGTCTGCAACTTTTATCCGCAAGGTTATACCAGACTTATTGATAATAACCAAATCATTCTCATCGGTAACATTCTTTATCGCAACAAGTTTTCCTGTTTTGGGAGTAATATTCAAGGTCTTAACCCCTTTTCCTCCTCTATTTGTAATGCGATAATCTTCTATTTCCGAACGTTTTCCATAACCTTGTTCCGAAACGACCATAATCGTCTCGGTTTCGGGATCATTGACACATATCATTCCCACGACTTCATCATTGACACTTTCGTCGAGGGTCATACCTCTTACACCCGTTGCCGTACGTCCCATTTCCCGAACGGTCGTTTCATGGAAACGGATAGCACGCCCCTCTCTGTTGGCCATAATGATTTCACTGTTTCCTGTCGTCAGGCGAACTTGTATTACCTGATCGTCTTCCCGTATGGTAATGGCGTTCACTCCATTTGTACGGGGACGAGAATATGCTTCAAGACGGGTTTTCTTTATCACGCCTTTTTTTGTACAGAAAACCAAATTATGAGTCAGATTATACTCGGGATCTTGTAATTTCTTTACCCGGATAAACGCATTCACCTTATCATCCGCATCGATGTTCAGCAGATTTTGAATGGCTCTACCTTTCGAATTTTTAGCACCTTCGGGTATCTCATACACTTTGAGCCAAAAACATTTACCTTTTTGAGTAAAGAACAGCATATAATTATGCATCGAAGCCGGATAGATGTATTCGATAAAATCTTCATCACGAGTATCGCTACCCTTAGCTCCCACTCCGCCTCGGTTTTGTGTACGGAATTCGGTAAGAGGTGTACGCTTGATATATCCGAGATGAGATATAGTTATAATCATTTCATCGTCGGCATAGAAATCCTCGGCATTGAATTCTTCCGAAGAATAAATAATCTGGGTTTTGCGTTCATCTCCGTATTTATCCCTGATTTCGATAAGCTCGTCTTTGACAACTTGCATACAAACAGCCTCGTCGGACAATATCTTATGGAAATAATCGATCTGATCCATAAGATTTTTATATTCTTCATGCAACTTGTCCTGCATAAGGCCGGTGAGCTGACGCAAACGCATATCGACAATGGCCGAAGCCTGTATTTCGGTAAGAGAGAAACGTTCCATCAAACGGGTCCGGGCCTCTTCGGGACTTTTCGACGAACGTATGATTTGTACGACTTCATCGATGTGATCGCAAGCAATAATGAGACCTTCGAGAATATGGGCGCGTTCTTCGGCTTTTCTCAAATCATATTGGGTACGCCGTATAACAACCTCGTGGCGGTGATCGACAAATGCCTCAATAAGCTGTTTGAGATTGAGTGTAACGGGACGACCTTTCAACAACGCGATATTATTTACACTGAATGACGACTGTAAAGCCGTAAGCTTATACAGCTTATTGAGAACGACACTCGAATTGGCATCTTTCTTTATGTCGACGACGATACGCATACCTGAACGGTCCGACTCATCATTGACATTAGAAATGCCGTCGATACGTTTATCCTCGACAAGTTCGGCGATATTTTTTATCAATTCGGCCTTATTCACGCCATAAGGTATTTCCGACACGATGATTTTTTCCCGATTGCCTTCCGTTTCGATCTCTGCTTTGGAACGTATGACGATGCGTCCACGTCCGGTTTCATAAGCTTCCTTGACTCCGTTATAACCGTAAATATAACCGCCGGTAGGAAAGTCGGGGGCTTTGATATACTGCATCAATTCTTCGATCGTAATTTCACGGTTATCTATATAAGCGATGATACCGTTTATCGTCTCCGTCAGATTATGTGGTGGCATATTGGTCGCCATACCCACGGCAATACCCGAAGCCCCGTTTACCAATAAATTGGGAATACGGGTTGGCAATACAACCGGCTCATCGAGGGTATCGTCGAAATTCTTTTGAAAATCGACCGTTTCTTTATCGATGTCGCGCAACATCTCTTCGGCAATACGGGAAAGGCGAGCTTCGGTATAACGCATGGCTGCCGGGCTGTCCCCGTCGATAGAACCGTAGTTACCTTGCCCGTCAACGAGAGGATAACGCAACGACCAGTCCTGCCCCATACGCACCATGGCAAAATAGACCGATGAGTCTCCGTGAGGGTGATATTTACCTAAAACCTCACCTACAATTCTCGCCGATTTTTTATATGGTTTATTTGAGGTATTGCCAAGTTCATTCATACCGAAAAGCACCCGACGATGCACTGGTTTGAAACCGTCTCTGACATCGGGTAATGCCCTCGCTACAATCACCGACATCGAATAATCGATGTATGATTGCTTCATCTCTTTTTCGATATCGATTTTAAGAATTCTATCTTCTTGTTCTGTCGCCATGTATTAGAATTTTTATCTTTTTAAGTGATGTAAAAAACAGCACTAAGATACGGCTTTCTTCCCGATTAGAAAAATTTTTCACTCATAAAAACTTTTTCCACCCCTTTGCCAGTTTTTCGTTAACAAGATTTTTCAAATAAGGCATATTTTACGGCTCATGCCTCTGTCAAAACGTCAGAAAAGGACGAGCTGAAATATGTAAAACGCATCTCGGCATACAATTTGCAGGGATAATAATGATATACGCCATACGAAAGTCGTATATTTGCAAAAGTAATATATAAAGAGAACCTATTTTATGGAAAGAAATTTTTCACAACGAGTGCGTAATGTATTGGGATATAGCCGGGAAGAGGCAGCGCGTTTGCAAACCCCTTATATCGGCCCCGAACATTTGTTGTTAGGAATTCTAAGAGACGGTTCGGGTAAAGCCGTAGAGGCCTTGCAATACTTAGGAATAAAATCCGATCAACTGAAACATAGTGTAGAAGAAAAACTACGCATGTCCCATGATATTTCCACAATCGATAACCATCACGACATCGTGATCAATAAAAGCACAGACAAAGTATTGAAGACCAGCCTACTTGAAGCACGTCTATTGAAAAGCGAAGTAACTGATGCCGAACATTTATTGCTAGCGATTTTGCGGGACTCCACTACATTGGCGACACAAACACTCAATGCGTTTGACGTAACATACCAGAACGTCAGCGACTATGTGCGCAAAGGGTCGTCATACAAGCCATTCGAAGAAGATACCCATGTCTCCCCTTCTATGGGGCCTGAATTTGCAGAAGAAGATGATGACGAAATAGAAAACGGCGGGCCGTTTTCTAAGAAAAAAGAGAACAAGACGTCGACTATGCAAGCCAAAGAAAACGGCAGTAACACACCGGTGTTGGATAACTTCGGAACCGATATGACCAAAGCTGCCGAAGAAAACCGGCTCGACCCTGTTGTCGGAAGAGAGAAAGAAATCGAGCGGCTTGCTCAAATATTGAGTCGTCGTAAAAAAAACAATCCGGTTCTTATCGGAGATCCCGGTGTCGGGAAATCGGCCATTGTAGAAGGTTTGGCATTGCGTATCGTTCAAAGAAAGGTTTCAAGAGTGTTGTTCGACAAACGAGTAATATCGCTTGATATGGCTTCTATCGTTGCTGGGACAAAATATCGGGGACAATTCGAAGAACGTATCAAGGCCATACTTAACGAACTGTCGAAGAATCCGAACATCATTCTGTTCATTGACGAAATACACACCATTGTTGGTGCCGGCGGAGCAACCGGGACTCTCGATGCCGCCAATATGCTCAAACCGGCATTAGCCCGAGGTGAAATACAATGCGTCGGAGCAACAACTCTCGATGAGTATAGAAAAAGTATAGAAAAAGACGGGGCCCTCGAACGTCGTTTCCAGAAAATCATGGTCGAACCGACTTCGCCCGAAGAGACCTTGCAGATATTGAAAAATATCAAGGATCGTTATGAAGATCATCACAACGTAACCTATACCCCCGAAGCTCTGGAAGCGTGTGTATCACTAACCGAACGCTATATAAGCGACCGTAACTTCCCCGATAAAGCCATCGATGCTCTCGATGAAGCCGGATCGCGGGTGCACATCGCCCATATCGTCGTACCTCGACATATCGAAGAACTTGAAGAGCAAATCGAGGCAACAAGAAAAGAAAAAATCGAAGCCGTCAAATCTCAGAATTTCGAGCTGGCAGCCAATTTCAGAGACAAGGAGAAATCCCTGATGAACGACCTTGAAGACGAAAAGCGTCGCTGGGAAGAATCTACACAAGAACAACGGGAAGTCGTCGATGCAGAAGAAATAGCAGCGACAGTAGCCTTGATGTCGGGTGTTCCTGTGCAGCGTGTTGCAGAATCGGAGAGCAAAAAGCTCTTGGATATGGGGAATGAACTCAAAAGAGCCGTCATCGGTCAAGATACGGCAGTGGATAAAATTGTCAAAGCTATACGCCGGAACAGAGTCGGTCTGAAAGACCCCAACAGACCTATCGGTACGTTCATGTTTTTAGGTCCTACCGGTGTAGGGAAAACCCATTTGGCGAAAAAGTTGGCCGAATACCTTTTCGACTCATCCGATGCCTTGATACGGGTAGATATGAGTGAATACATGGAAAAATTTACCGTATCGAGATTGGTCGGTGCACCTCCGGGATATGTCGGCTATGAGGAAGGCGGGCAACTTACAGAAAAAGTTCGCCGCAAACCCTATTCGGTTGTTTTGCTCGACGAGCTGGAAAAAGCCCACCCCGATGTATTCAACCTTCTTCTACAAGTTATGGACGAAGGTCATATTACCGACAGTTTAGGGCGTAAAGTCGATTTTAAAAATACGATTATCATTATGACCTCCAATATCGGAACGCGCCAGCTCAAAGATTTCGGTCGAGGTGTCGGATTCGATACAGGCACAGTGAGTGAAAAAGATGTTTCTCGTTCGGTTATACAAAAATCGCTGAACAAAGCATTCTCTCCTGAATTTTTGAACCGTATCGACGACATCATCACATTCGACCAATTGGATAAAGAATCGATATTCAAAATCATCGATATTGAGTTGAAAGGATTTTTCGACCGTATTTCGGCGCTCGGTTATCGTGTAGAACTCACCGACGAAGCCAAAAATTTCGTAGCAGAAAAAGGATACGATATACAATTCGGGGCACGGCCGTTGAAGAGAGCCATACAAAATTACCTCGAAGACGAAGTTGCCGAAATAATACTCCGCACCGAAAACAAAAAAGGCGGCACAATCCGGCTCGATTATGATTCCGTGCAAAAAAAGATCATTGCCTCTTTACAAGAAGAATAAATAAAAAACAACTGACAATATGCTCGGAAAACAAGTCAAAATGTCAGACCCACAAGGTCTGGCATTTTTTTTGCCTCTTATCCGACAGAATTTAACAACAAAAATATAAAACCATGCAAAAAGGATCTATTGGGGTAACTACCGATAATATATTCCCCGTCATCAAAAAGTTCTTATACAGCGACCATGAAATCTTTTTGAGAGAGTTGGTATCAAATGCCGTCGATGCGACACAAAAGTTGAAAACACTCGCTGCCGTCGGAGATTTCAAAGGCGAACTTGGAAACTTAAACGTCGAAGTATCTATCGATAAAGAAGCCGGTACACTGACCGTATCGGACCACGGTATAGGCATGACAGCCGAAGAAATAGAGAAATATATCAATCAGATTGCCTTTTCGGGTGCGGAAGAATTCCTCGAAAAATACAAAAACGACGCCAACGCCATCATCGGACACTTCGGATTGGGATTCTATTCTTCGTTCATGGTTTCAAAAAAGGTCGAAATACGTACCCGTTCTTATCGGGAAGGTGCACAGGCCGTCATGTGGAGTTGCGACGGATCTCCCGAGTATACAATGGAAAATATCGATAAAACCGATCGGGGAACCGATATCGTATTATTCATCGATGATGAAAACAAAAACTTTCTCGAGACCTCGGAAATAGAGACTTTACTCAAAAAATATTGCAGATTCCTGCCTATTCCTGTCGTATTCGGCAAAGAACAAGAGTGGAAAGACGGCAAATACGTCGATACCGATAAAGAAAAAGTCATCAATGATACGACACCGGCATGGACCAAGAAACCGACCGAACTCAACGATGAGGATTATCGCAAATTTTATCACGAGCTATATCCGACAATGGACGAGCCATTATTTTGGATACATCTCAATGTCGATTATCCGTTTAAACTGACCGGTATTCTTTATTTCCCTAAAATAAGGAGTAATTTCGATGTCAATAAAAACCGTATACAACTTTATTGCAACCAAGTATTTGTAACCGATTCGGTCGAAGGTATCGTACCCGATTTCCTCATGTTGCTGCAAGGTGTCATAGATTCACCCGACATTCCCTTGAACGTATCCCGTTCATACTTGCAGAGCGACTCCAACGTGAAAAAAATATCGACCTATATCACCAAAAAAGTTGCCGATCGCTTGCAGGAAATATTCAATAACGATCGCAAACAATTTGAGGAAAAATGGGACGACATAAAATTATTCATCGAATACGGTATGCTCTCCGACGAGAAATTTTATGAGAAAGCTCAAAAGTTTGCGTTGTTGAAAGATACCGAAGATAAGTACTACACATTCGATGAATATAAGACGCTTATCGAAGCCGAACAAACCGATAAAGACAAAAATCTGATATATATTTACGCTACCGACCGCATCGCTCAGTACAATTATATCGAAGCGGCTAGAAACAAAGGATATAGCATATTATTGATGGACGGACAACTCGATGTACACTTCATCGGTATGCTCGAACAGAAATTCGAGAAAAGCCGTTTTGTCCGTGTCGACAGCGATATTGTAGAAAATTTGGTACGTAAAGAAGATAAAACCGACGTCTCGCTTACACCCGCACAACGAGACATGATGACAACAATCTTTAAATCGCAAATACCAAGTGTAGAAAAAGCGGAGTTTATGGTCATGTTCGAAGCAATAGGCGAAACGGCCCAACCCATTGTCATCACGCAAAATGAGTTTATGCGTCGTATGAAAGACATGTCGGCCATGCAGCCGGGCATGAGTTTCTACGGAGAAATGCCCGATAGTTACAACCTTATCGTAAATACACAGCATCCGTTGGCCCAACGGGTATTATCAGAGGCAGAGACAGCTTGCAATGCCGAGATAGACCCGCTGCGTACTCAAATAAATGCGCTGAATGACGAAATAACCAAATTACAAGAGGCTTCCAAAGACAAAAAAAGCGATGAAATACCGGTCGAAGAGAAAGATCGTCTCAAAAATAAAGAAAACGAGGTCGCCGCTTTGCGTCAAAAAGAAAATAACATACTCAGCGACTATGCCGCCGGGAATAACTTGGTGCGTCAATTGGTTGATTTAGCTCTTCTCTCAAACAACATGCTGAAAGGAGAAGCTCTGAGCCGTTTTGTAAAACGCTCGGTTGACTTGTTATAAAACTACTCTGTATAAGAAAAGTCCGTCTAATACCCAATTAGGCGGACTTTTTGTCGTAAATAATCGAAGCGAATTATTATATTTGTAAAATCAAGAAAAGTACAATATGATAGAAGAAAGATACAAAGCCGATACTCATCGGTACGACACGATGATTTATCGCCGTTGCGGGCACAGCGGCTTATTGCTTCCCTCTTTGTCATTGGGACTATGGCATAACTTCGGCAGTATCGACAATTACGATACATACAGCCGCATTGCTTTGGCAGCATTCGACAACGGTATTACCCACTTCGATCTGGCCAATAATTACGGCCCTGTATACGGATCGGCAGAAGAAAATTTCGGACGTATTTTAAAACAATCATTAGGCCGTTACCGCGATGAACTGGTTATATCTACCAAAGCCGGTTACGACATGTGGCCGGGACCATACGGAAATTGGGGAAGCCGCAAATACCTCATGGCAAGTCTTGACCAAAGCCTAAAACGCATGGGAATCGAGTATGTAGATATTTTTTACTCGCACCGACCCGACCCCGATACACCGATAGAAGAGACGATGGGTGCACTGGCCGATATGGTACGCATGGGTAAAGCCCTCTATGTCGGCATATCAAGATATAGCCCTGAACAAACAATTAAAGCCGTCGCAGCTCTGAATGAATATAAGATACCCTGCCTCATACATCAGGTGCGTTACTCTATGTTCGACCGCACCGTAGAATCCGAGCTATTAGGCTTATTAAAAGATATGGGTATCGGCATGATTGTCTTTTCTCCTTTGGCAGAAGGATTACTCACCGATCGCTACCTGAACGGTATTCCCGCCGATTCAAGGGCTGCCCGAGCAACCGGACATCTGAAAAAAGACTCCATCACCCCCGAAAAACTCTCTCAAATACAACAGTTGAACGATATTGCTCGGCAACGCAACCAAACTCTCGCCCAAATGTCTATTTCTTGGTTGTTACGTAACGAAACCGTTACCTCGGTTCTGATTGGAGCCAGCTCGCCCCAACAGCTCAAAGATAATCTCAAAGCCCAAGAAAACATCGGTTTTTCTGATGAAGAACTTTCTGCCATCGACAAAATTTTGAAGTAAAAATCGAAATGAAATTGCTAATTCGATTTTCGCCACATGACAAAAAATAAATTCAATCCGATGCAATGGTTGGCTTGGATATTGCTATCCATATCATTTACGGCCAGAGCACAGACTGAAAGCAATATACAGCTGGCCATACATTCTGTCATAAATGATAAAAGAGCAACCGTTGGTATTGCCATTCTATGCGATGACGGCAATATGGTTGTCATGAACGATGATGAACGTTATCCTGTAATGAGTGTATTCAAATTCCATGTGGTCGTAACCGCTCTAAAAAAAATGGAACAACATGGCATTCCGTTGGATAGTATGACTCTCATTCCCCAAGAACAAATGTTATCCGACACATACAGTCCGTTAAGAGAGAAGTACCCCAACCGAGATATTCCCATATCATACCGGAATATCATAAGGTACACAATGGCACATAGCGATAATAATACGTGCGATTTTTTGATAGATTTTGCAGGAGGTATAAGTGTTGTCGACTCTCTTATAAGACAGTTGGGCATAAATAAGTTTGCCTTCTCCGAAACAGAAAAAACAATGCATGAAAATATACTTAACTGTTATAATAATTGGTGTACGCCATCGTCTATGGTATTGCTTCTGAAAAAGATATATACCGAACCTATCCTAAACAATGATCATTTTCTTTTTTTAGAGCAGGTAATGATCGAAACATCTACGGGAACGAATAAAATAAAAGCCGGATTACCGGCCGATGTTATACTGGGACATAAAACCGGTAGCTCCGATAGAACAAAATCCAGTATAAAAATAGGAGATAATGATGCCGGTATCATTTACCTACCTCATAATAAACGATGTTATATCGCAATCTTTATAAAAGACTCGAAAGAAAACGATACCGCAAACGCAAAAATTATAGCGGATATTACCGAAAAAATATATGAGATGATTATTCGGTAACCATCTCACATACAAAACTTCAAAAATCAAGGAATTATCGCCACTCTTCGTCTATGTCCCAACGACTCTTTTTCAAATCGACACAACCGTTTTTCTTGAAAGACACGCCTTCCGCTTCCAATAAAGAACGCTGTTCGAACCACGTCGGGACCAACCGTCCACAACTGTTTACAACCCGATGACAAGGCAACGACAAATCTTCCGGAACATGGAACAAGGCTTGTCCCACCATGCGAGAACACAAAGGCTTCCCCATAAGATATGCAATTTGCCCGTATGTAACGACCCGTCCCTCTGGAATTTCTTTTACAATGTCATATGCCTCCCGATAAAAAAGGTATCTCTCCATCGATAAATTCAGACCTTTAACGCGCCGATGATTTCTTCTACTGACCGACAACCGTGTCTGTCGAGGTAATCTTCTATACCATCGACAATTTTCACCGTTATTTGCGGATCGATAAAGTTGGCGGTTCCGACCTGAATGGCACGAGCTCCGGCCAAAAGGAATTCTATGGCATCGGTCGCATTCATAATTCCCCCTAATCCTATAATGGGGATTTTTACCGCATGAAAGACTTGCCAAACCATACGCAACGCAATCGGTTTGACGCAAGGCCCCGATAAACCTCCGGTAACAGTCGAAACGACAGGGCGTTGCCTTTCGGCATCAATAGCCATACCCAACAATGTATTGATAAGAGAGACAGAGTCGGCACCTTCGGCTTCCACGGCACGAGCGATCTCGGTTATATCGGTTACGTTGGGCGACAATTTCACAATGAGTGTACCGGGATAAGCAGCACGTACGGCTTTTACCACCGATGCTGCACTTTTGCATGACGTACCGAAAGCCATACCGCCCTCTTTCACATTCGGGCATGAAATATTCAATTCTATCGCCGGGATCTTATCCAAAGAGGCCAAACGGCCCGCAGTCTCGGCATAATCATCGATAGTAGAACCCGAGACATTCACCAAAATCCGAGTATCAAGATCTTTTATTTGGGGATATATATGCTCTACGAAATAATCGACTCCTCTGTTCTGCAATCCTACGGCATTGATCATACCCGAAGGCGTTTCGGCCATTCGGGGATAAGGATTGCCTTCTCGGGCTTTCAACGTCGTTCCTTTGACGATAATACCGCCCAATCGGGACAGATCGATAAAATCGGCAAACTCCAAACCATATCCGAATGTTCCGGACGCAGTCATAACGGGATTTTTCAAAGACAACCGCCCTATATTTACTTTTAAATCTGCCATAACAAATTCTCTATATTAAAAACCGGACCTTCTTTACATACGCAAATATGACCCTCCGTCGTATTCTCTACACAACACAAACATGCACCTACACCGCATGCCATCATATTTTCGAGCGAAACTTCGCACTTTATTCCTTTTCCCTTGGCATAACGGGCAACAGCTACCATCATCGGTTTCGGGCCGCAAGTATAAATACGGTCGAAATGCTCTTTTTGCAATAACGAATGTTGGGTAACATATCCTTTTTCTCCGCATGATCCGTCTTCTGTCGTTACATCGACGATTCCCAAAGCCTCGAATTGTTCTTTTTGTAAAATATCCCGAGACGAACGTGCACCCAACAAAAAATGAGGCACAAATCCGGCATTTCGCAAATAACTGCCCCAAAACAACATGGGTGCTGTACCTACGCCACCACCGATCAAAAGTACTTTTTCATTTTTTTCGGGAAGAGAAAAACTATTACCCAAAGGCAAAACTGCATTCAAAACATCTCCGGATTTTAGAGTCGACAAACGGCGGGTTCCGTCTCCGACAAGCTGTATCAGAAACCATACTTCGTTACGCTTTACATCGACAAAATTGACAGATATCGGCCTCCGCAAAAAAGTGGTGGGCGAGCCGTCTACACGTAACTCGGCAAACTGACCCGGCAACATTTCGGGAAGTTTGGACCCGTCGGGAGAGGTCGCTTTTAAAAGCACATAGTGGGTATGCAGAGCGAGATTCTCGGTTACCCGCAGATCTAAAACATATTTTTTCATCGTATTTTCTATTTAACGGCAAAGATAGTGTATGTCGGAAGCCTAAAAAAGAAAAAGCCCTTTTATTTCGTCCGGTGTACACCTTATTCTGTCGGCTGTTTTGATATGTAAGAAAATAGAAACAGTTTCTGCATCACGTTTTATCGAGGGAATATGTCTCGAAAGTATTGTCGGAATAAAATACCATGATCTTAACGATTCGACGAGACTCCGCCTCTGATTTCACCGTAGAAGATGTCATCGGATTTCTTATTGCATTATCCTTATTTTCAGAAAATAAAGTAGGGGGTTGTAATAGCTCAGTAGGTAAATCCGGGGAATATTCGGGAGGAATACTACTATCGGTTTGTTTCACGTTATTCTCGGGAGAATAAATTCGGTCTAATGCCGCTTGTTGGTTCGATTTAAACGGACTCCCTTCTCCGAACATTAGCCACTCGATGGTTACCAAAGGATAGGCATCATGTATTTTCAAAATAAGTTCTTTACTGACCCCATTAGGACCATTGAGACATTGCGACAATGTAGAGCGATTGGTCTGTATTTTTTGAGCAAAAGCCGCGTCATTGATTCTATAATATTGAATCAGCCACTTTATTCGTTCTTTCAAATCTCTGTCTTTCTGTTCCGATTCTGCCATAATCAAACATTCATAAAAATAAACTACACGAAATTTTTCGATGTTCACAAAGATAGGCAAATTAGTTCACGAAACAAAATTCACTACCTAAAACAAATGTTTGTATTTGTGTATTCATTATCATAAACATCATCAAGAATATATTATCCAAACACTTCAATATACCTAATTATATAACACATAATCAAGTAATTGATTATACAAAGATAGATATAAGAATGATGAAATAAATGATTTAAGAGTTATCGAACAGTAACACCAATACGTTTGTTGAATAATAACTTTATTATATATAAATAATTAACTGATAATAAATAATATATTTACACAATATAGCATTAAATAGCCATGCATTCAAGATTCTTTTGGAGTTTATTTTTCTGTTCATAGAAGATGTTTGTACTTATGTACTTTTGCGGATAACAAACAAATATGTCTTTAAATCAAGTATATTAATTCAAAATAATGTATACAAGTAAATTGATTTGGTTCATTATTATGAATAAAAAATCGACAACTATTCTACATTACAATATTTGCGGAGCATAGTCAATAAAAAAGATACAGGCAAAGGATTTTGAGTCAAAACGACAGAAATATGAGTACAAACAATTATTAATCAATGCAATAAATCGATAATGATATTGATAAACCCTATTTGACAGAAAAATTTTTCGGGACTATTTCCTAAAATTTTATTTTTTCGGCATCGACCGACCCATATCATAAAAAATCAATGCATAATCTTAAAAACAAGCTCTTTCAATAAATCGGCAATAGACGTGTCCGGCGCACACTCCACTCCTTTCGAACGTGCATCATATCGCCGTATTTCAGATATAATCTCAACACATTTCCCGGCTTTATACAGTTGCAATCCCCGCACATAATCATCGGCAGCATACCAGTTTACCCCTAACTCCGAAACAATACCATTATTGTTTTTAGGACATGAGGAATAATGTAGCAACAGAAGATTGGCAAAGAATGTAAATAATGAGCCGAATGCTATAAACGGTTGTTCCGATTTGGTATTCTGCCCGTAATATTTTATAATTCGATTGGCTTTCAACAAATCTCTCTGCGATATAGCCTTGATCAATTCCGTATTATTGAATTCCTTGCTGATTCCGACATGCAATTCAACCGTATCTGCGGTAATTCGCTTTTCTCCGGATAAAGACAATAACACGCATAGTTTATCGATTTCACCTGCCAGTCGGGACAAGTTTGTCCCGATCGCTTCGCACAGCATGCTCGAAGCCCTATCATCTATACCGAGATTTTTGTCATGCACATAGCTGTTGACAAATGCCGGCAATTGACTTTCGTAAGTTCTTTTCGATTCAAAAACGACTCCTTGTCTGTTTATTTCGGCAATAATCTTTTTATTCTTCAACGTACCGTTCTTGTAATTCAGTACTAAGACGGTTGTAGGTTGAGGATTTTGCAAATACAAAAGTAAATCATCTATACTCCGCATCATCTGCATTTCCTTCACCACAACCAATTGTCGCTCCGACATCATCGGATAACGCCGAGAGGCTGTGAGGATTGTCGGCATATCGGTATCGGCTCCGTAAACGATGGTCTGATTGAAATCCCGATCTTCATCTTTCAGAGCATGCCTGATGATCTCTTCCGTTATCAGATCGATATAATAAGGCTCCTCTCCCATAAGCAAATATACGGGTTTGAACGCTTTACGACGAATGTCTGCTATAATAGGTATATGCGCCGATGTTTCCTTTTGAGCCATAATCGAAAAACTATAATTTGGCAGAATATGCCATTTTGTGTAATTTTGGAGGTAAAATTAGCGAATCTTCCCGGGACGCGCAAATGATATTGAGACGAATGACCACTCTAAATCTTCCCAAATACATTTTCCGTACAAAAACCGAAGACGGAAAACATTTCATTTACGACGACTGGCGTAAACGATACGTCTCTCTGACTCCGGAAGAATGGGTTCGACAACATTTCGCCCGCTTTCTCGTACAGGAAAAAGGGTTTCCTGCCGGTCGTATGGGTAATGAAATATCATTGGTTCAAAACGGTCGTAAGCGACGTTGCGATACGGTGGTGTATGATAAAACAGGTCGGCCGTTCGTCATTGTTGAATATAAAGCTCCCCATGTGGAAATCACACAAACCGTATTCGATCAAATCGTACGCTACAATTCGGTATTACAAGTTCGATACCTGATCATATCCAACGGAATTACCCACTATTGTTGCGAGGTCGATTACACAAAACACAAATGTATATTTCTCAAAGAAATTCCTTTTTATACCGAATTGAGGCAAACACCGCCCTAAAAATCTCAGGAAAATATTTCATTACAGAATATTCTCGTTAAAAAAAATCAAATAGATATTATTCAAGAAACTTTCTTCTTTTTCGTGTGTCTTTATGAATAAAAGTTTCATTTATAAATTTACCGTCATGAAAAAGATTCTATTTTCCTTATTCATGTTGAGTCTACTCTCAACGTCTGTTATCGCTCAGCAACCTATACAGAAATCCGGAGACAACAATCGAAATAAAGAAATGCACAATACCCCAAAACCGGACATGAAAAAGGACAATAAAAAATGTTGCATGTCGGTAGCGGAAACGACAAAATTACAGACGGAACAATTGAAAACTCTTTTACAACTCTCCGATGAACAAACCCGGAAAGTCTATGCGATCTTATTGCGAGGAAATCAAAACGACAGTATTATGAACATACAAGTCGAAAAAATGCGTAAAGACCAAATGGCACAGCATACAGCACAAGCCGAAGCCATAAAAAAACTTCTCACCCCTCAACAACAAGCTGCTATGGCTGCCATGCCGGCCTTTGCTTCGGGAAAAGAAATATCATGCCATACGATTTCTCAATGTGCTCCAAGTCAAAAAAAGCAAATGATGACAGATAAGAACCATCATAAAAAAAACGATAGTAAATCTTCTTCGGGAAAAATCCAAAATAAAAAATAACTTCTCATTCATTATTTCGCATGTAATTTTTCAAAAAGCAGCTCGGTGTTCCGAGCTGCTTTTTTATAATATCAAATAATCTATCCCTTCATTTCGAATAAATTTTACAGAAAACCATATCTTTGCAATAGCTTTATAGATTTGTAAAAATATGGCTAAACTCAAAACTGTATATGTGTGTACCCAATGCGGTGCAGAGTCCCCTAAATGGATCGGGAAATGCCCCTCATGTGGAGAATGGAACAGTTATGTCGAAGAAGTGATCAGTTCAAAATCTTCTACGACACAAAGCCCGTCGTATAGCACCGACTCCCCTCGTTCAAAACCTCAAAAACTCGAAGAAATCTCCATTTCGCAAGAAGAAAGAATCGACTTGCACGACACGGAATTGAACAGAGTTTTAGGGGGGGGACTCGTTCCGGGGTCGATGGTATTGATCGGTGGAGAGCCCGGTATCGGAAAATCTACTCTCGTTTTACAGACCGTACTGGGTCTGACAGGGAAAAAAGTCCTTTATGTATCGGGAGAAGAAAGTGCCCGCCAACTGAAAATGAGAGCAGACAGACTACACCGCAACAATCCCGATTGTTATATCGTATGTGAAACTTCCCTCGAAGAAATATTTGTGCACATACGTAATGTACAACCCGACATCGTTATTATCGACTCGATACAGACTATCTCGACGCAGTCTATTGAATCTTCTCCTGGTAGTATTTCACAAGTACGAGAATGTGCTGCATCTATATTGAAATTTGCCAAAGAAACCCATACGCCGGTACTGGTCATCGGGCACATCAATAAAGAGGGAAGCATCGCAGGGCCCAAAGTATTGGAACATATTGTCGATGCGGTCTTGCAATTCGAAGGAGACCGGCATTACATGTACCGGATTTTACGTTCTATAAAGAACCGATTCGGTAGCACAGCCGAATTAGGAATTTATGAAATGTTGCAAAACGGGCTTCGGGAAGTAAGCAATCCTTCGGAATTATTGCTTACGCAAGATCGTGAGGGGCTGAGCGGTGTAGCCATATCCGCCGCCATAGAAGGGATACGTCCCTTTCTTATCGAAGTACAATCTCTTGTAAGTACGGCGGCCTACGGAACGCCGCAAAGATCGGCAACAGGGTTCGATCTGCGACGCATGAACATGTTGCTTGCCGTATTGGAAAAAAGAGTCGGTTTCAAACTCGCTCAAAAAGATGTCTTTCTCAATATTGCCGGAGGATTGAAAGTCAATGATCCGGCAATGGACTTGGGCGTAATCAGTGCCGTCTTGTCTTCTAATATGGACATGGCGATAGAACGGGACATTGCCATGACCGGAGAAGTCGGCTTATCAGGTGAAATACGCCCTGTTACTCGGGTCGAACAGCGTATCCTTGAAGCCGAGAAACTTGGCTTCAAGCGTATACTCGTTCCGATCCTTAACTTAAAAGGTTTCGACTCAAAGCGACTGCAAATAGAAATCACACCGGTACGGAAAGTCGATGAAGCCTTCCGTCAATTATTCGGATAATATGATAAAAGAAATTTCCATACGAGTATTACCACAACAAGCGGCTTCCGAAACAGCTCTCAAAGGATTTCTTGCCCGGGAATTTGCACTAAATCCCAAAGATATACAAGCGGTAAGAATACTGAAACGCTCCATAGACGCACGAAAGAGACAAGTCATAATAAATCTTACGGTACGCATCTACCTGAACGAGCTACCGCCAAACGATATGTTCTCTCCGATTATTTACGGAGATGTTTCGGACAAGCAGCAAGCAATTGTCGTCGGAGCAGGTCCGGCCGGACTTTTCGCTGCATTGAGGCTCATCGAGTTGGGTATGCGTCCCATCGTATTGGAACGTGGTAAGGATGTACATCAACGGCGTAAAGATATTGCCCGCATCAGCCGAGAACATAAGGTAGACAGCGAATCGAATTATTGCTTCGGAGAAGGTGGTGCGGGAGCATTCTCCGACGGTAAACTCTATACCCGTAGTAAAAAACGCGGATCGGTCGATCGTATTTTATCTATTCTTTGTCAACACGGAGCCTCACTCGACATACTGGCCGATGCCCACCCTCATATCGGAACAGATAAGCTGCCTCGCGTTATCGAAAATATCCGTCATACGATTTTGGAATCTGGCGGAGAAGTAAAATTTGGGACACGAATAGACGAACTCATATTTGATAAACAGGAAGTTATCGGCGCAAAATCTCATACCGGAAATGTTTTTCCCGGACCAGTGATTCTCGCAACCGGTCATTCCGCCAGAGATGTTTATTATTATCTACATCGAAATAATATCGAATTGGAGGCAAAAGGTTTTGCCGTCGGTGTGCGGCTCGAACACCCCCAAGAACTCATCGATCGCATACAATACCATAATTCCGAGGGACGAGGTAAATATTTACCGGCAGCCGAATACAGTTTCGTAACCCAAATCAACGGTCGAGGTGTTTACTCGTTTTGCATGTGTCCCGGAGGTTTTATCGTCCCGGCAGCAAGCGGTCCCAATCAATTGGTTGTTAACGGAATGTCCCCATCAAACAGGGGCTCTCGATGGGCAAACTCGGGAATGGTCGTAGAAATACGCCCCGAAGATATTCCCGGATATGAAGTTCACGATGTTTTGGCTGGCATAAAATTTCAAGAAGGAATTGAGTATCAGTGTTTCATCAACGGAAATTGCCGCCAAACGGCTCCGGCCCAACGCATGACAGATTTCATCAACGGCAAAATATCGCCAGACCTCCCCGCTACATCGTATACACCCGGAGTAATATCTTCTCCATTACACTTTTGGATGCCCTCACTTATTACCGAGCGGCTTCGACAAGGATTTCGCCATTTCGGGAAAATATCTCATGGCTTTCTTACTCGCGAAGCCCTCATGATAGGTGTAGAAACCCGCACCTCCTCTCCCGTACGTATACCCAGAGACAGTGAGCAATTACACCATATCCGTTTCGATGGATTATATCCATGCGGCGAAGGTGCCGGATATGCAGGCGGTATCGTATCGGCGGCTATTGATGGTGAAAGATGCGCAGAAGCTCTCGCTTACAAGTACCTAAAACTTCAATAATATATACCATGATCTCTTTTTGTATTGCATTGGCGGCCTTAATCATAGGCTTTTTCACTTATGGGAAATTTGTAGAGCGGGTATTCGGAATAGACCCGGATAGAAAAACTCCGGCGATAGCCAATCCCGACGGAGTCGATTTCGTTCCTTTGTCCGGTTGGAAAATTTTTATGATTCAATTTCTGAATATAGCAGGACTAGGTCCTATATTCGGGGCCATAATGGGGGCTAAATTCGGAACATCTTCGTTCCTTTGGATTGTTTTCGGCACGATTTTCGCCGGAGCTGTTCACGACTTTATGGCCGGAATGATTTCTTTACGCCATAATGGAGAGAGTCTCCCCGAAACAATAGGTCGCTATCTGGGTGTTACAGCCAAGCAGGTCATGCGCTTCTTCACCGTTATACTTATGATTCTTGTTGGCGTCGTATTTGTTGCCGGACCGGCCGACCTACTTGCCATGCTGACTCCCCAAAATTTAGATTCTACATTTTGGATTTTCGTCATATTCGCCTATTACATCTTGGCAACCATGTTTCCTATTGATAAAATCATAGGTCGAATCTATCCTGCTTTCGCCGTCGCCCTCATTTTCATGGCAATCGGCATTCTTTTCATGCTATTCATTTCATTTCCCGATATTCCGGAAATTACGGACGGACTTTCCAATAAATCCGAGGATCCCGAAAACAATCCCATATTCCCCATGCTGTTCATCAGCATTGCTTGTGGAGCCATATCGGGATTCCATGCTACACAATCACCATTGATGGCACGTTGTATGACCAATGAACGTCAAGGCCGTTATATCTTTTACGGGGCGATGGTTACCGAAGGTATCGTGGCCTTGATATGGGCAGCGGCGGCAACCTATTTTTTCAGTCCCGAAGGTCAAGCATTTTTCCATATCACCGAGCCCGAAAAAGTCAATGGAAATTCCGCTGTTATCGTCAATATCATATCCAATGGCTGGTTGGGCATGGTCGGTGGTGCTTTGGCAATTCTCGGCGTCGTTGCCGCTCCTATTACATCGGGAGATACGGCATTCCGTTCCGCACGTCTTATTGTGGCCGATTTCCTACACATGGAACAGCGGAGCATTTCCAAAAGGCTTCTTATATGCATACCGCTTTTTCTTGTGGCCATACTCATTCTCATATATAATCTTTCCGACCCGGCCGGATTTGAAAAAATTTGGAGATATTTTGCGTGGAGTAATCAAACACTGGCTGTATTCACCCTTTGGGCTATTACCATATATTTATCCCGAAAAGGAAAACCTTATTGGATAACACTTATACCGGCGCTTTTTATGATGGCAGTCGTAATTACATATATTCTTTTCGATCGTTCGGGCATAGCGCTTCCCTATACGACATCTGTCATTATATCTGCAATCTCAGTCGTTATATCCGCTATATATTTCTTCTCATATCGATATAAGGAAAAACACTCGTAATACTTTTGATATGGTTTGTATCGATAAATTTTTGGCAAACAAAAAAATTACATTACCTTTGTCGCCTGAAAAACGGGGCGTAGCGCAGTCCGGTTAGCGCACCTGCTTTGGGAGCAGGGGGTCGCGAGTTCGAATCTCGCCACCCCGACTATCGGAAATAGGTTGATAATCAAATATATAACGCGATTATCAACCTATTTTTTATTCTTTCATTTGTTAAAAATAGGACAAAAACATACCTTATTTTGTCTCTTTTATCTTATTGTGTTTTGTGTATCGTGCGTGCAAATAAATACACTGGTCAAATAGAAGATCCCTCCGTACCAACACAAAAGTATGTCCGTTTCAAATCCTTAATCACTGCAAGGGTATATTTTGCTGCTCCTTCGCTATTGAGATGAGCACTGTCTATGAAATACTCTCTTTTGTTATTAAAGGTTGTATCTGTGTAGTGGTTAATAAACGGCACATGATAGCGCTGACATAGTTCCATTAAGGGTTTGAATGCCGACGCATCTGTATTTTTATATTGTGGAGATGCCATAAATACAAGGGAAATACGGGAATCTCGACAATCTTTTATCAACCGTTCCAAATAATACAGTTTCAGAGGGTCTATCTCACAAGCGGACGTCGTTCCTGTTTCTTGCAAAACAGGCTCATACGTCATTTGTCCTTCTAAGGGAACGTAACCATTTATGTTTTTTCGCAAGGGCTTTATGTTATCCATCATGATTTGAAGGAATTGGGAATTAAAGCGATAGGATTGTACCATCATCTTGAACCTTTCATTCTTATCCACCGACCAAAAGATAGAATCGACAGCTGATTCACCGTAATAATATCTCAACCCCGGCAAATAAGCCATGTTATCGCCTTTCCACAGATCAAAGTTCGGCATGACATCATAGACAATCATTTGTGGGTGATACCTCTGCTGTATCATCTTGAACCAACCATACAGCAAGATTATTCCGTTCCCATCTTTACCACAGTTATAACAAGACATTTGCAACGAATCTTCTAATAACAACGGATCATAATGGTGTAGCGCTCGCGAAGAGCCGAAAATCAGCAGGTCTTCCGAAGTCTGTTTACAAATGTAATTAACCCTTCTAGTTTCACCACCTTTTGCACTGTCCACTAACGTTTGGAAACATATACCTAAAGCGGTATCGACAAGAAATAGAATGACTAAAAACAAGATAATCTTAGCTACAAGCTGTCTCATATATATAGGATCAAAAACTTACATAAATAAATTGTCCTGCATCGAATACACCGCAAAGCAATATGGCACACAACAAAAAAATGTAAACAGACCATCGAACAGCCGCATGCCTACTAACTATCTGTAATCGGTTTTGTGGAACAAACTCGGTTACACAATCCACAAGGATAACCATGAGTATGGAAGAAAACGATAGCAACATGTCTGTTTTTGATGAGAGAGACAATGGTGAAATCAAATCGGTAAATATTTTCGCCGTTACATTCCATCCGTCTGCTATGCTCGGCATCCTGAAAATAATCCACGCGAAATTCACCAATAAAAAAGTAATCGTCATGCGTCCGACACGTACGATCCCCTTAACCTGAGAATATTGTAGCCCCAAAGCTTTTTCTATGATTTGGAATACACCATGTAAGATACCCCATACTACAAATGTCCAATTTGCACCATGCCAGATGCCGCTAATCAGGAAAGTAACAAAAATATTCCAATAGTTGCGCATTTTGCTACAACGGTTTCCTCCTAATGGAATATATACATAATCTTTTAACCATATTGAAAGAGAGATATGCCACCTGTGCCAAAAGTCTGTAATAGAGACAGCCAAGTAGGGACGGCGGAAATTATTGATCAAGTTGAAGCCCATCAACCGCCCCACACCTATGGCTATCAACGAATAACCAGCAAAGTCGCCATAAATTTGAAAAGTATAGAATATGCTGGCTAACAAGCAGCTTGCCCCCGAATTATATATGTAGTTATCAAAAATACTATCTACATACAGTCCCACTCTGTCGGCCATTACCACTTTAAGAAACAGCCCCCATAATATTTGCTTCAGTCCTTGCACTGTTTCGACCGGATCGAATGTTCTTTCTCCTTTGATTTGAGGAAGCAGAGAAGAGGCCTTGCTGATGGGGCCAGACAGAATCTGAGGGAAAAAAGATACAAACAGCATATAGTCCCACCAATTGTATTCGGGGCGGATACGCTGGAAATACACATCGAACAAATACCCTACAGCCTGAAAAGTAAAAAAAGATATGCCGACAGGTATGGCCCAATTCAGTCCGGGAAGTTCGCCCCATCCAAAAAGGCTAACAAAAGAACTCGTAATAAAATTATAGTACTTGAACACTAACAGCGGAAGAAGTGCCAGACCTATTCCGCAACTTATCAGTAAAAATTTCCTTCGCCATTGCCCAACTGTATTTCCAATCCACAAAGCAAACAGGTATGTTTCGGCAGTTACACCCAATAAAATCAGTGCATAAGCAGGATTCCACTGCATATAGAGGGCATAAGACACGATCAGCAGCAATCTATTTGCAACAATTGTCTTACTGATTTTTAAAGGCACAAACAAAATTGGCAAGAAATAATAAGCAACTAAAATTAGCGGCAACAACCATAAAAATTGGAAGGAGTTGTATAACATAAAAAGTCTGTTGGGAAGGGAATTTATATAATAATCAAAGTTACTGACACTTGGTTTTCTATCACATCATGAATCAAAAATTACCCATGTACCAAGTATCCATCCACTTCAGTATTCAAAACTCATAAAATAATTTCGTATTCTTGTTTTGATAGACTAATAACAAAATTATTCATTCGGTATACTATTCTACATTCCACAAGGTTGGTCAAGCACATTTCCGTAATAACAAATTTTATTTATGTTGCAAAGATATAAATACAGATAATACAATAATCAAAAGAATACTATAATTTTAAGGAAAAAGTTATCAAACCATTACCCATTTCTATACTTTTAAAGGGCAGACCAAATAGTCTCCCCTTTAAATAAAAATCGCATCAAAAGTTTTTACTCCTTAGCGGTATCAACACAAAGAAGGCAAGGTTTTCGTCCCATCTTTTTTGCCGATTCCAATGAATATATTTTTACTTTCCCCTGACATTGTTTCAATGCCGGACAATCCTTATCGGCATGATAAGTCGCCGCATATGCCCCCATGCACAAGAACGTTATTTTCAATCGTACCAGAGGTTTTACGGCCGGCAAATTTTGCCCGCAAAAAAGTAAAATGACGATGCTCAATACAGAAAATAATATATGCCGACTCCGTAACACGTTCATACACCATTTAATCGATAAATTTCACTTTCCCCATATCCCGAGGTTTGGCAGTCGGAGACTCATCGGGATAACCGACCCCTATCGCATAAAGTAACTCATAATCGTCGGGAAGTTGCAACTTTTCCACATATTCGGCCGCTTCGGGATTTTGCTTCATAAACGCTACCGGCCCGCCGAGACAACAAGTTCCAAGCCCCAAAGACTGCGCCGCCAAAATAATATTCTCTCCCATCAGGCCGCAATCGACTTGTGCTGCCCCATTTTTAGGAGACGCAATAAATATAACGGCAGGAGCATTACGGAACATGTTTTTGAAATCGGCATCTTGTTCGACCTTAGGGTTAGCAGCTTTGTATACAGCCGAAATGCCATCGATGTAAGAAGCATTATCGACAACACGTACCTGCCACTGTTGACGATTCACGGCATTAGGAGCATTAACTCCGCATTCGACCAACGTTTGCAAGATATCACGGGAAACCGGTTTATCTTGGTATTTCCTGATACTTCGTCGCTCCATAATCGTCTTTATTACGTCATTTTCATAACCATTGTTTTCCTTTTTTTCATCGGAAGAAACCGCACAGGAAGACATAATAGCTGCAATACACACAAGCCCAAACCATTTATTTACTTTCATATCGTATTATTTATGTTGTAAAACAAGTCCCATTACTTCGTCTTTTTTATCATTATAAAAAAAGAGTCGAGTCTTATCCGCCTCCTTTTTAATCGAGTATGTCGCAGTTTCATTAAATGCTCTCATAATATCGGTCTCCGATGGAGAGTCGGGACATGCCATCATGGTTGTAGCCAGATTTTTCAATGCGACAGACTTCCCTTCTGAGACGGAATAAGGTCCGAAAAAACGATTGCAGCCGTTGCAACCTGCCACTCTCATCTCTTTCGTGTCGAATGTTATCATCGCCGTATCAGCCACAATTACAGGTTGACCATATGCCGTTTCTATAATCCAAGAACCCTCCAATGAAACAGATTCTGTGTTACACGCCGTGAATAACATAAAAAAAGCCCCAACGGCAAAGAATAAAAGTTTTTTCATAATTTCTCTTTTTTAATTGTATACCTCCATTTCAACAAATATACGTAAAAAAACAAATACCCCAAGCGACAGAACGTCAATTATTGCATAAAATCCATAACCGAATACCGATCAAACATTCTTTTTATCTCATTTTTAATTATTTATTTATCAATATTTATTCTTTCTCCGTAAAATAGAAAGAATATTTTGAGTATGACAAACGATTTTTCTACCTTTGTTTTCTCTAAAAAAGCAACAGAATATGGAAGATGATATAAAGAAAGCCTGCGAAATAATGGAGAAGGGAGGTATTATTTTATATCCAACCGATACCATTTGGGGCATCGGGTGCGATGCAACAAATGAAGATGCGGTAAAACGTGTCTACGAAATAAAAAAACGTATCGATAGCAAGGCTTTGATCGTCTTGGTCGACAAGCCGGTAAAAGTC
>OJMI01000137.1_pt1 | contig 101574 bp, 89 predicted proteins | sample 1597131 | NCBI WGS metagenome assembly OJMI01 (sample SAMEA2452116, study PRJEB22498) | human gut metagenome | reverse complement strand
GCTTTTGGGAAAACGGGCTGCCGCAGCTGGTGCCACAGGGAACGCCGGCGGAAAAGGGCAGGGAGCTTTCCCGCGCTTTTATCGCTGCCGTATACGCCGATCCCGAAACGCCTGCCGCCAAAATGGTTCCCGCCGAAACGGCGGAAGCCACTGCCGCCGGTGCTTTGGTCATAATGCCGTCAAATCCGGCAGTAAAAGAAATCTATGGCGACAATGTGATTATGTATGAAAAAGAAAGCGATTTTCCCGGCCTTGTCGATTATTATCTGCAAAATCCCGAAATTTCCCGCGCTAAAATTGTTGCGGCGCAGAAAATAACTGCCGACCGTCTGAGTTCGGCTGCTTCCGCCCGCCGGTTTAAAGAAATTCTGGACTGGCTGCGGCAGAATGTCGAACCATAGCCGCCCCTCCTCACAACCATCCCGTACATACTCAAAAACAGTCCCGCACCCCAAGCAATTCGGATTAAAACAGTCCCGCACCCGAAGCAGTCCCGATTGCTGCCTATAGCCGTTTCCAGGTGCGCAGCTTGTTTTTTTCTTCTTTATCGCGAAAAGCCTGCTCCAAATCAATGCCGTGCATATTTGCCAGCGAACAGACATAAATGAATACGTCGGCAAGCTCCTCTGCAACATTGCTGACGGCTGAACCGCTGCCAACCGAACCGCCCTTTGCATTTTTGCGTACGGCAGAAATAACTTCGCCGGCTTCTTCGGCAAACAGGCAGCATTCGTAAAACTTATCCGTCGTATTGAATCCGCGTTCCTGTTTCATCTGCCGGACATACGATTGAAAATCTTGCAGGGTAGGGGATTTTTTAAGTTCTAAAACCATAGCCTTCTCGCTTTTTTCTGCCGGTATGCGGTACAAACGGCACTTTTAGCCTTTATATGCCGGTACTTATGCATACCTGCGATTGATAATCTCGGCGGCGTCTTTCATCTCGTCTTCAATCAGGCGGTGCTCAATGCCGTCGTATTCAATAGCCTCCCAGTCAATATCGTGCCGGTCAAGCCATTCCTTGGTAAAGTCAAGCGTCTTATACTGCACCGAAAGGTCGCTCGTGCCGTGAAACAGATAAACGCCCGGCCGCGATGCCAGTTCTTTTTCCAGCATGTCTTTGCCGCAGACGATGCCGGCAAAAGGAAAAACGCCGCCCAATTCGTATTTCCGGGTCAGCCCGACATACATTGCGAGCATGGCTCCCTGTGAAAATCCCATGACATAAGTGTCTTTGTTTTTGATTTTAAGCTCTTTTTGCAGACTGCTGATAAAAGCATTCATCTTTTTCGCCGTCTCGCTGATGCGGGGGCCGGTGCGATTATAAATCTCCACAATTTCGTCTGTTGGCGTCTCCGGTTTGCGCCGTTTGCGGTCAGGGTCAACGTCAACAAGGGCATACCACTGTTTTTTCAGCGGATTGCGTTCGCTCTGCGTGTCCGCCTCGGGCATAACGACCAGCGTATTGTCCAAATGCTGCAACAGCACCTCTGCAAAAGGTTCAACGTCTTCAATGCAGCTGTTGTATCCGTGCAGAAAAATGATTAGCCGTGAAACCTTGCTGCCGGACTTGAATGCCTTATATTTATACACGCTCATATTTCCCTCCGTCATTATCCTCTCTCTTTAGTCTGTAAAAAGTTAAGAATATCCTAATACATTCCCCGAATTTACGATTATTTAAGCTATAGGCGCTAAAATCGACTCAAAGTACGGCACACTCGTGCCTGAATCTGAAGTTCAATCCGTTTGCCGTGCAGGAGCAGAAATGCCGCATCAAGCCAGTGTTTATGAAAAAATAGTTTCCGACGTTCTTGCAGGCAGGGCACCCGTTTATAAGGATTATGCTGCCGAGTGGCGCCGCCGCGGGCACCACCGGGAGGAGTTTGCCGTCTTTGCGGAATATGCCGGATATGCAGCAAAGCTGGTCTATGCGCCTGATTTTGAAATCGGAGCGGCGGTTCGGGCTGCCCGCACGGCGCAGATATCCCGGCACCCGATACCTGAGTTTTTGTTTACACCGGCAGAAAAAAAGACTATTCTCAGAGCGGAAGAAAAAGGCCGCATAAAAGCCGGACAGGTCATTGCTTTTTCCGGCTGCCGGCGAAAAGTTTTCGGCTGCGATTATTCCGGATTGCCGGACGATACGGACGCTTTTGTCGTCTTTTCCGGGCATCCCGGTGCCGCCGGTCCGGCTGTTTTTGCCTGGTTTAACCATTTTCGCCGCACCGGCCGGGCTGTAAAACTGATTTTTTTAGGTCTGACGGACAATCAGGGAAATTCGGACTTTACCGATTCGTCATTAATTTACAACGTCGGTTCCGAACAGGAAATGTACCGTCGCTATTTTAAGGCAATGGGCGTTTCGCATGAGATTATCGACGAATGCGTCAGTGTGCCGTATGATATTTCGACTGAAGACAATATTGCGCGTCTGGCAGAAATCAAAAACAAGATTTTCGGTGCGCGGGAGGTGAAGTTTGTCATGTTCGGCTATCCCGTTTATCAAACCCGGATTGCTACCGAGTTCGCCTGGGCGTTTCAGAAAATGGAAGACGAAGGGAACTGCTTTGGCGTCAATTTCATAATGCCTTCGTACCGGCCGAGCCAAAACGAGTATGACCGCTATTTTTCCTATGACAATTTAAACGGCATCGCCGCCGACATCATTATCGGCAATTGTATGGCACATCCGTACCGGGTTAAGAACCAGCCCCGTTTCGATATCGGTTTGGGCACATATCCCGAAGCGTATAAGAGGATATTGCCGCTCAGCCTGGTGTATTCCTATCCGAACGTTGCCGCGGAACTGGCCGGAACAGATATTAAAACCGCGGCGGTACTGAAAATCCTCCGCGCCATCCAGCATCGCACTTATGGCTACGAACATCCGCAGAAGACCGACCGCCAGATAAGTTACAACGTGATGCAGACCCGCCGCCTGCTGTTGGAGAGGGGATTGGTATCGCGGGAACTCCTGCGCTGCGGATATAGGCTGCCGCGGGAAGAATATCTCCGCCGTCTTGCCTCCTGCCGTTAATATCGGTGCTTCGCGTTGATGTTAATGTCGGCGCATTGCATTCTGCCACTGCCTGCCGTTAATATCTGCGTTTCGTTTCCCGCCATCGTAATTTCTCACGCCGCTCTGCCGTCCAAACTGCAAAAAAAGCGCTTGACAATCATAAAAATAAGAACTAAAGTAGAACAAAATTAAAAATGACGGAGGGAAGATGTTAACGCCAAAACAACACAACTTGCTTGTATATATTGATAATTTTATTAAAGAAACCGGCCATTCGCCGTCTTTTGAGGAGATGAAAGAAGCTGTCGGGCTGAAGTCGAAGTCCGGCATCCATGCGTTGATAAATGCATTGGAAGAACGCGGCTTTATCCGCAAGCTTGCACATAAGGCGCGAGCGCTGGAAGTTCTGAAAATGCCTCAGGTTGAACCTCATCATGAAAACCGTTTGGACGCGTGTTTGAACGCCGGGCAGTCTTCAAAGGACGGCCTTGCAGGACAGGAAGTTTTTGCTAATGACAACGGAGAAACCGAGTTTTCGCTGATGATACCTTTATACGGAAAGATTGCTGCCGGAACGCCGATTGAAGCCATCGCCAATCCGTCGGAATATATTTATATCCCCAAAAGCTTTTCTACCCAGTCTGAGCTTTATGCGCTGACGATAGAAGGTGAGTCTATGGTGGAAGCCGGAATTTTTGACGGTGATACGGCAATTATCCGTCGTGCCGACCGTGCCGATAACGGGCAGATTGTCGTTGCTCTGGTTGATAATGAAGAGGCCACCCTGAAAGTGCTTGACCGCAAATCCGGGAATGAAGTCTGGCTTTTGCCCTGCAATAAGGATTATGAGCCGATAAAACTGACGGCAGACCGGCTGAAAATCCAAGGGATATTGTACGGCATTGTCCGTAAATATAATTGATGGCAGATGTCTTTTCAGCCGGAAGTAACAGAAGGGAAGGTAAGGAGCATGACAACAACGGCAATAATTACGGCAATGGAAAGCGAATATGATTCGGTTCGGAAATTGTACGATTTTGATGAAAACGGCGATTATCCACGCGCTCACGTATATGGCAGGAATATTCTGCTCGTAAAAGCCGGTATCGGTAAAGTGAATGCGGCGCTGGCAGCTCAAAAGGCATGCGATGCCGGTGCGGATTTGGTTATATCGACGGGGCTTGCCGGCGGAATTGATACTTCTTTGCGGCAGGGGGATATTGTTTTGGCAGAAAAAGTCTGCTATCACGATGTCTGGTGCGGTGAGCCTAACCAGCGCGGGCAGGTACAGGGGTTGCCGCTGTATTTTGAACCCCGTCCCGAAATGATGGAAAAAATAATTGCGGCCGTTCCCTCAGGGTACTTCAAACGCGGTCTGACCGTAACCGGAGACCGGTTTTTAACCGATGCCCGCCGTTTGCAGACAATCAAGGGCGAGTTTCCGGAAGCTCTGGCTGTGGATATGGAAAGTGCGGCTGTCGCGCAAGCCTGCTATTTGAATGAACGTCGGCCGTTTTTGTCGCTGCGGATAATCAGCGATGTCGTCGGTACTCGAAATCAGGAGGAAGAGTATCGTATGTTTTGGCAAAATGTCCCTGAAAAAGCGGCAGCAATGGTAGATATTGTCCTGCGTGCGCTGGCAGAAGAATAAAATACCGCAGACAGAAAGTAAAAACAGCTTCCGGACCAGACTGAGCTGCCAAAAGATAAGCCTGAACAGCTGCGGCCGGTTCTGCCTGATGTCGGTTGAGAAAGTTTTACTAAAAAGTTTTACTAAGGTCTTCGCTCGGCTACCAAAATAAACCAGTTTAAGCCCGGAAGCTTAAACTGGTTTATTTGAAATTGTCGATTATCTCTCCGGGATGAAATAGCGGCTAATAATAGCCGTTATACCCGCCTCTCTCAACAGCATCCATGTAGGTTGACATAAAGTACGTCAAATAGCCGACAAGCAGGAGCAACAGATAAATGGCAGCATACCTGAGGCTTTTTGCCTTGTGCCCGGCATCATAAAAGGAGGCTGTGCCATACTGGTTGGCTCCGCGTTCTTCCTCGAAGAAACCGGCCGCAATGAAGATTTTCAGGCTGTAATAGCCGTAAAACATCATAACCAGCAGCGTTGCCGCGCCGCACCCCAGTATAATAAAGCTTTCTCCGGTTGAAAAGCCGCTGTAAATCTTACCGCCCTGCAAAGCGTATGCAGTCCCTGCAGCCGACAAAATACCTGTTAACAGCCAGTAAAGGACAAACGGACGGAAAAATCCTTTCCATGCGCCATAGCCGGCGTCGTGCAGCCTTCTGACAAACAGCGACAAATAAAAGAATACCTCTGCAATATAAAATAAAATTGCCAGAACTGTCGTTATCTTATGGGCATGCGGCATAGCAAAAGCAACTCCGGAAACCAGCAGAAGAATAACAAACATATTAATCAGCATGGAACTCCAAAATTCAAATCTGGATGTTCTGCCCTTGAAGTTAAACAGGTTTTTGTAAGCGCGGGCCCAGGCGCAGAATGCGCCGCCGCAGAGTTCGCTTTCGCCGTTTTCCGACGCATTGCCGGCCGCATCGGCGCTTTCTTTCATTTCAAGAAATTTTTTTGCTTCGGCAATTTTGGCGTTTTCTTTGACTGCTGCCCGTTTGCTGTTTTCGGGAACCGCTTTGCGGCCTTTTTCTTCAACCCCTTCCGCCGGCATTGATTTTGCTGCCGCTTTTTTCGCGGTTTGCGCAGCCGCGGGTTTGGCGGCCTTTTTCTCTTCGTTGCGCGATTTAATCGTCATGACTTCGCTGATGATGTCATGATTTTCCGCCTCGGGGATATTGGTTTCTTTGCTGTCGGCAGCCTTAGCCGTCTTTTTTGGTGCCGAAGTTTTAACAGCGGCTTTCACGGTGTTTTTTGCGGCGGATGCCTTGTCCGCGCCGCTTTTCGCAGGAGCTTTTGCCGCGGAAACTTTTGCTGTTTTAGCCGCGGAGCTTTTTGCCGTCTTAGATGCATTTTCCTTGGCAGTCTTGGAAACTGCCTGCTTTGAAGCAGTTCTTTTGGTTGCGGCGCTTTGGGGCGCGTTTTCGTCTGCTGCGGTTTGAACCGCTGTCTTTTTTACATCATCGGCCGAAGCCTTTTTACTAACCATTTTTCCCTCTCAAAAAAATTAAAAATCAAATACATAATAATCATATTTATTTTAATGGCAACCCCGGTTGCTTTTTAAATCACAGTTTTCTTGATTGACCGAAGTTCGGAAAATTTAGAAAAACTCCTCGCAATTACCGAGTATACTGTCGCAATAAATGTACTTGCCGTCGCCTAGACATGGAGTAGCCGTTTTGCAAAAGCGCAAGTATGGGAAAAACAGCTTGAGGAAAAGTGGGGAGTGAGGGGAAAGCAAACCCATTATCATCAAAATAAAGGAAAGAAAGAAGAAGACAGAGATGGCGAAGAAGTTTTTTGTGTAGTCGGATTTGCTTATCGGATGCGTCGTTTTCCCCTTGACAAAAGCAGCTATGTAGAAAAAGAGTGCAAGAGTGCCGCAGGTGACATCAGCATATATGCCGGCTGCCGTACGGAAAGGATAGCAGATGATAACCCAAATCCAAAAGATGCCCCATATATATTTGGCCATTGATAGCCCTCTGATGTCATTCAACCGCCTCGCCACCAAAGCAGTGTAGAATAATATGCAGGGGAGTGCTAGAAATAAATGCCAATTAGGATAAGATAAACCCAAAGACATCAAAGATAATAAGGCGTAGAGAAAATAATTACAGACACAGCACACCAAAATTCGTGTCTGGTGCTGCAACTTTTCCAGTCAAAAAATATTTCCAGCTTTCTTAGCGATGTTCTCCAAAATCCGTCGCAATCGCCGGAAACACTTTTGCTCAAATTTTCGGAAACCTTATGGCCGCTGTTCTGCTTTAACGGAGATGCAGATGTGTTGTTGCCCTCTAAAGAGGCATCATGTTTATGTATTATCATACTGTTAAATTCTCCGTTTCACTATAGTTGCAATAAAGATTTTGCCTGCGCATCGTTCTAGGGCTCCTGCGCTTCGTCCCGGGCGGGCTAAAACAGAACCTTGGCTGATTTGAATTTTTTTGTTTTTTCGTCAAAAGCCACCCGCAGGACGGAACCGTTTTCGAGTCGGATGGTCTTTTTCAGGCATATTTCGGCAAAAATGCGGATGAGCATTCCGTGCGTAACCAGCAGCACGCGCTCCCGCCCTTCTTCAAACAGTTTGTTGATAAATTTCATAAAACGCTGCTGCACTGCGCCGGTCGTTTCCCCGCCGGGGTAGCCGATATCGTAGCGTTCGGGGTTTTTGATGTCGTTGAAAGCCTGATAGATATAGGGAAAGACCGCTTCCAAATCGTTTTTTTTCAGCCCTTCAGCCTTGCCGAAATTCATCTCGCGCAGCCTTTTGGTATAGTGCACCGGCAAATCAAGTATGCCGCTGATAATGTCGGCACTTTTTCTGGCGCGTTTCAAATCGCTTGCATAAATCGTTTCAATCTTTTCCCCGCTGAGCTTCCCCGCTGCAGCCCGAGCCTGCTCTGCGCCGGTTTCGTTAAGCGGCGTGTCATTCCAGCCCTGTACTTTTTCTTCTGCGTTCCAGTCCGTCTGCCCGTGTCTCATCAGGTATAAAATCATCGTTGCTCGCTGTTTCCTTTTTTATCGTTTTGCCCAGTCCGGTATATTTGTTAAAAACAGGATAAAAAAGTTGCCACAGAAAATCAAGCCGGAAAACGAACTTAACCACATCGCTGTAAGTGTCGCGCTGTATCTCTGTAAGTTTCGCCCTGCACCTCTGTGAGTGTCGCGCTGCATCGTTCGCTTTGGTTTAACTTTCGGCGGCAGCCTTTTTCATGGCACAGAAGAAAAAGCCGTCGGTTTTGGTGTTAAGCGGCGAAAATTTCAGCCATCTCGTATCATCAAAAGGATACAGCGGAATGTCCAGCGTTTCCCGCCAAAGTTCTTTGTGGTCAATCGGGCTGAATTCGGGATGTTTCGCCAGAAAAGATTCGATTTGTCTTTCGTTTTCTTCCGGAAGAACCGAGCAGGTAATGTAAATCAGGCGTCCGCCTGCAGCGGTATGCTCCGCGCCGAATTCAAGAATTTCAGCCTGAATGCCGAGTATTTCCCGCAGCCGTTGCGGCGTAATGCGGAATTTGGCGTCCGGCGTCCGCCGCCAGGTGCCGCTGCCGGAGCAGGGGGCGTCGATGATAAAACGGGTGTAGTCTTTGTCTTGGACATTCTTTATGGTCTTTATGTTAAGAATGTCCAGCCTTTCCGCCCGTTTTTTAATGCGCCCGAGCCGTTCTTCGTTTATGTCGTGTGCCCAAATCAGCCCGTCGTTGTGCAGGAGCGAGCCGAACGCCAGCGCTTTTCCGCCTGCTCCGGCGCAATAGTCAATTATTTTATGATGCGCCTTGATGCGGCACAACAGGGAGATAAGCTGCGATGCTTCATCCATTACTTCAATTTCGCCGTCCTGATAGGTCATGCAGTTGTTGAGATTAACCCTGTCTTCCGAGCGCAGGCCGATGGGGGAAAACGGTGTCGGTGAAAAAAACAACCCTTCTTTTTTGAGGCGCTCGCGGGCGTGGTCGCGGTCGGTTAGGTTGGCGCGGACATCTGCCGGCGCCGTCGTGTTCAACGCGTCAAGCAGGCGTGTGTTGCCGATTTTTTCAAACAGCCACTGCGGGCATTCATACAGCGCGGCTTCCGAAAAGTCTTCAAACTGTTCCGCCGCCTTCAAAGCCGTTTTTTCCTCTTTGCTGAGCGGTGCCGGGGCGTATTCCTCTCCGTTGAAAAGGAGGTCAAGGTCTTCTTGGGCAAAACAGAGCGCCGCTGCCGTCCGCGCCGAAAAGGCGCTGCCCAGCGCTTCGGAATATTTCATGCGGCTGCGGATAATCTTCCATACCGTATCGGCGATAAAGCGCCGGTCTTTGGAACCGATGTAGCGCCGGTCCTTGAAATATTTGTCCAGAATATTGTCAGCCGGCCGCTTGTCCTGCAAAATTTCTTCCAATGCTTCAATAACGGCCTGAACTCTGCTTGCTTCTTTCATCTGCTGCTCCGCTTTGATAAAGATAAATTGTATTTTGGTGCCGGTTGGAACGTCCTGCAGCCATACGCCCGTATACCCCGACCGCCCCGAGAATACCCGCTTTTTTTGCGCATTGCAAGTGTTGTTTTCGGATTTCTTCCCCGCTGCCGGAATTTTTTTGTTGCCAAAAACATAATTTTGTGCTATAAACTGCGGCAATATTAACGGCAGAAAGTAAAATATATGGAAAAAATTCTGGTTCTGAACTCCGGTTCCACCACCGTAAAATTCCAGCTGTTTGAGATGGAGCAAGGTTTTCATCGGGTTCTGGCAAAAGGTATGGTCGACCGTATCGGGCTGCCCGGTTCCAAAATTGTCGTCCGCGCCGATAACGGATATGAGTTCTCCTGCGAATGTCCGGTAACGGACCATAAAGACGCTATAAAAGCCATATTGGACTATCTCTCCCACCGTTTTCTGAAAAATGCCGCCGAATTGTCGGCCGTGGGGCATCGTATGGGACATGGCGGCGAATATTTCGACCGTTCGGTGATTATCGATGATGACGTTATGGCAAAAATCTATGACACGCTGCCGCTGCTGCCTTTGCACGGGCCTGCGTTTGTGCACGGCGTTGAGGCGATGACCGAACTTCTGCCCGGCGTTTTGCAGGTGGCAACGTTTGACAGCGCTTTCCATCAAAGCGTGGAAAAGCCTGCGTTTACTTATGCCATTCCTCGCGAATATTATGAAAAGGAACGTATCCGCCGTTACGGTTTTCACGGCACGTCGCACAATTACGCCGCGCAAAAAGCGGCGGAATTGTTTGGGCGTGCGGGGCGCTTTATCTGCTGCCACCTCGGCGGCGGCGCGTCCGTAACCGCGATTAAAGACGGCAAAAGCGTTGACACCACGATGGGATATACGCCGTCTGCCGGGATTATGATGGCGACCCGCGCCGGCGATATGGATCCGTATATTCCGTTGCACATTATGAAAACGCAGGGCAAAACCGCTGACGAGGTAAACGCGATGTTTAACAAACAGAGCGGTTTATACGGGCTTTCCTGCGGGCATTCTGATATGCGCGATATTATTGAAAATGCCGCCAAAGGCGATGAAAACTGCGCTTTTGCGATAGATGCGTTTGTTTATTCCCTGCTCAAAACCATCGGGTCTTACGTGGCGGTTCTGGGCGGCGTGGACGCCCTGATATTCACCGCCGGCATCGGTGAAAACGCTTCGCTTGTCCGTGAAAAGCTCTGCGCCCGTCTGGCGTATCTTGGTATAGAGCTTGACGGGGAAAAGAACAGAGCCCGCCCTGCGCCGGCGGAAATTTCCGCTCCGCAGAGCAAAGTCAAAGTATATGTCATTCCCGCCAACGAAGAGCTGATGATAGCGTCCGAAACGTTTGCGCTGCTGGATGAACTGGCGGAAACCGAACCTTTGGCGGTTTAAAGATTGGATAGTCGGAGATGGACTGATGTTGAAAGTGTTGATGCCCTCGCTTAATCAGCTTATAAATGCCGATTACAAAGCGGTAAAAACGCCCGAAACAGAGGCTTTGATAAAGCAGAGCCTGCAGGGGCTTGTCCCCTCGGCTCAGCCGGAATTGCGGCAGATATCCGGAATCCCCGGTTCCGGCAAAAGCACGTTTTGTGCCGCGCATTTGCCGCAGAATTTCCTGTTTCTTAGTTTTGACAAGATTATGGTTTCTCTGCCGGCATATCAGCGGGATTTGGCATTGTACGGCAATGTCGTTGCGTTTAAAAACCATGAAATGACCGCGCGGATTATCGGCTACGAACTGCTGCGCCGTGCCGTCAACCTGCACCTGAATATCATGTTTGAGCACAGCGGTACCAATGCCGCCCATCTTGAGCTGTTTAAGAATATCCGCCGCAAAGGCTACCGCACCGCCGTCGACTTTATCGTCTGCGATACAAAGCTTGCGATAAACCGTGCCGCCGAACGCGCCAAAAAGATAAACCGTTTTGTGCCCGAACAGCTGATTTTGGAACGAGCCGCGGGGCTTAAGCAATATGCCGCCGCATATCAAAAATTGACTCCCTCCGTAACATTCTTCGACGGCGCAAATAATTTCCGCCCGTTAAAGAAAATTTAAGATTATCCGTGCAAATATTTCCTTATGAAAGACTAATTTTATAAGGTTTTTGCCGATGAAAAAATATCTGCTTTTATTTTCCGTTTCGCTGGCTGCCGCGTCTGCGGGGCAGGCGCAGGCGCTGACCGCGGCCGAACAGCTGCAGGCGACCAAAGCCATTTTTGTAGCCGATTTTCATAAGATGGATGACAACAAGGACGGTAAGCTGTCGTTGGAAGAATATTTGAGCCACCAGTTTGAAAATTTCCGTGCCAATATCATTGAGGCGGAAGGGTTTGATGCCGCGGTCGCGGATAAAAAACTTCCGGCCCGAGCCTCGGCCGCTCCGGCAGATACGGCCGCCGATGATAAGGGCAAAGAGCCCCGTGACGAGTTGAAGTCATTGAGCGATGTAAACAGCGCCTTGCAGGAAATGGCAAATTATGAGCTGGATTTTGATGATGATTTTACTTTTGATGACAGCTTTTCCGGCTTGGATGAAGAACCGAAAAAGCTGACCCGGGAAGATGTAATGCCTGCGGCTGGCGTTTTATCTCCGGATAAAACGGCCTCGGATACGGACTTACCGTCGTCCGGTTCCTCTTTAACCAAAGAAGATGCCGCTGCACCCGCATCGGATACTGTTGCACCGGCACTGGATACTTCAGTGCCTGCATCGGATACTCCAGCCCTTGCATCGGATACTCCAGCCCCGGCATCGGCTGCTTCAACAAAGAACGAGGCCTCAGCTGTTTCCGAAGGGGCGGCGCACTCTGCTGAGACGGATTTGTCTGTTTCTGGGGAACCGGAGCTTCCCGCTGAATTGGACTTGTCCGTTTCCGAAGATGAAAGCCTGAAAAGTCTGCTGGCGGAAATAAACGAAACGCCGGAAGAAAAAGCTGCCAAAAAGGCCGCAGCCGAAGCAGAAGCCAAGGCAAAGGCCGATGCCGCAGCAGCCGCAGAACAGGAGAAAAATGCTGCCGCCGAGCGTGAAAAGCAGATTGGCTTTATGCTGGATACGATAAAGAAAACCCTGCCGAAGAAAATCGACGAGGCGACGACTTGGACGGACATTGAATACAAGGACAAAGCCATTGCCTATATCTATGAAGCCGATATCGATATGGCGGCAATGTCAGCCAAAGAAAAAACAGCTTTGCAAAACAGCATAAAAACCGAAGCTTGCGGCAAAGCCTATCAGGAGATGTGTCCCAGACTCAAGCCGATGTTTATTAATGACGGGATTAACGTCCGCATCCGTTATCTGGATAAAGGCAAGAATGAACTCGGCATTTGTGAATTTAACCATGACACCTGCAGGTAGCGGCATGCGCCGGTCATAGCCGCTCCGCGGCGGGAAAACCGGAAAAGTCATTAAAAAGCCGTTATCCGGCAAAAGATTTAACCCAACAAACCGTAAGGTTAGTTAATTTTAGAGAGGGAAAAACATGAGAAAAATTAAATTATTGTCAGCAACGGCTCTGTCGGTAATGCTTGCATTTTCCGCCAATGCCGTCGCAGCGGGAAGTTTTGACGACGCGTCGGAAGAAGAAATTGCCAAAGCTGTTGTCAGCGTTTTGAAGAAAAATCCGCAGATAGCGTATGATGCTTTGGTCAAATTCCGTGCCGATGCCGATACGAAAAAGGCCGAAAGCGAAAAGGAACTGACTCCGCTGGAACAGAAGGTTGCAGACGTTTTGATGGACAATCCTCCGATTATCGTCGGAGCGCTGCAAATCTATCAGCAGCAGGAAGAACAGAAAAAGCTTCTGGCACAGGCGGAAACCTATCAGAAATACGCCGAAGACATCAACCGTGCCGAACTGTATGCCGGCAACCCGAAAGGGAAGTTTACGCTGGTCGAGTTCTTTGACTTCTCCTGCGGCTACTGCCGCCAGATGGCGCCGCGCATTGAAAATATCATTAAGAAAAATCCGGACGTAAAAGTCGTTTTCAAACCGGTGTCTTTCCTGTCGCCGAATTCGGAACTGGCAGCCAAAGCCGCCGTTGCCGCGCATAATCAGGGCAAGTTTTTGGAAATGTATTCCGGCCTGATGGCGGAACGGGTTGTCAACGAACCGGTGATCGACAAGCTTGCGCGCAACTTAAAGCTGGATATGGCAAAGTTTAAAAAAGACTATGCTTCTGACGAAACTAAAAATATCCTGCAGAGCATAAAAGCGACTGCCGACAAAATCGGCATGAAGAGCGTTCCGACCTTGGTACTGAACGGCATGCCGTTATACGCAGTTGAAGAAATCCAGCTGCAGCGGGCAATAGACGTTCTGCGCGACGGCGAAAAATAATCGCGTCCCGTTTGCTTGCCGCCGCCTTCTGTATTTGGCGGGGCAGCCGCAAAACCGGGGTAGTCGCACGATTAGAAAAAAAGGTTCTCTGTGCAGACGCACAGGGAACCTTTCTAACAGGGATAAGGGTTATTTGCCAAGCAAATCTCCAAGATCCATCATCGGGGTAACGTTTCCGCCACCGTAGACCTTCGGGAAATTCTTCGCCAAAACTTCCTTGATAAGTTCAGGATGGGCTTTGAGGATTTCTCCCAGCTTTTCCCGTACTTCGTTCTCGGAAGCCCCCTTCAGTTTCATAGCTTCAGCCTCAGCTTCTGCCATCTTACGAACGTAAGCGGCTTCACCGTCTGCCTGCATTTCGCGGGCTTCAGCTTGCGCTTTTGTTGAGATTTTCAGCTGTTCGGCCTTTTCCTCAACAATTTTGCGTTGCATTTCGACCTTAGCCATTTCGCTGACGGCATCTTCGTAATCTTTGTCAAACTGAACATTGATAATGTTCAGTTCAACATTTTCAAACAAAGAATGGTCATAGCGAGGCTCAAAGTTAGCCTTGACTTCTGATGACAACTCGGCGAGTTTACCGTTAATGTCTTCATAAGTTTTTTCGGCAACCACTTCGGTAAAAGCGGCATCAAGCTGCGGGCATAATGCCTTACTAATGTAGTCATTCTCTCCGATTGTTGCGTGGAGAGTATGCACATGAGCAGGATTCAAATTCCATGTCAGAACATAAGTCAACGCGATATCGCGTCTTTCTTTGTTCTTCATGTTGTTTGTATCCTGATGGCGCTGGCGGGTGATGTCCACTTCACTCATTGAAGAGATAAACGGAATCATCCAGCCGAAACCGGCAGAAAAACTTTTGCTTGCCATGGCTCCCAAGGTAATCTTGTAACCAGCATGCCCCGGCATGATAACATACATACCGTTAATGAAAGTCACAAAGATTAAAAGGAATGCTGCCACCAGCCAGAAACCCCAACCGAGGAAAAAGGCTGCGACAATACTCAAAACTGTTACAATCAATAACGGTTTTGTCAGTTTTTCCCGCATACTCAAGATCATGCTTGTAAAATCTGTTGTCATATATCTAGATTTTAGAAAACAAAGCACTTGTCAGCTCTTCAAAACTTATTTTAACTCATAAAACCCAGGTCATCTCTCCGCGTAGGAGCATCAGCGCAAGCTAACCGCCTTCTAAACCGAATTTTAATAAGTGAACCGGCAAAAACCGTAAACAACCCATTGCTTGAGCCGTAAACAATCCCTGCGCGTCCTAAATCTCTCCAAACTAACAGTAATCCCTGTTATATTAAAACAATAATTTTCAAACTAATCAACATCACAATATTCATCACGCTTTTAATATACCATATTTTTCGCCCTTGGTCAATCATAAAATACGGCACAGCGTCAGTCTTTCTCTGCCGGTTTTTAATTTCAGTTTCTGCAATTTGCGGTCGTCTTTTCCTGGAAATCAGCTTTCAGTGCCTTTCCGGTTATATCTCCCGGCTTTATCCTAAATGGACAATGTTTTTACCGAATTTTTCTTCCAGTTCATCTAGAATGCTCCCCAGCCGGTCGTCGCTTTTTTTCGCCGGTTGAAACAGGTCAAGCTGTTCGCGTTCTCCGTAAACCAGTCCCGTCAGGGTAATTCCCGTGCTGCGCCAGACGACAGCCGGCGTGAACAGCTGCGTCAGCAGCCGCAGGGCAGGGGGCGTGATTTCCGTTTCCTGATTGCTGGCAAAGTCAAGTTTTGCGCGTGCCGTTACCACCTTAAAATCTTTGGTTCGGAGCATGACTTCAATGGCGGCGGCCTTGGCGCCTTCGCTGCGGGCTTTGCGGCAGGCGGTATGGATATGGCGGCACAAATCCGTTTTCAGGACGGCAATGTCGCTGCTGAATTCCCTGAGGGCGGAAGTTTGCTGAATGGAAAGCGGAGCCTTGTCGTCCGGTTCCACCTTAAACAGGGGAATTCCCGACAGTTCCGCTTTCAAATCCGCCCCATGCGTTCCGAACCTCGCCTTAACCCAGTAATCCGGGCGCATTACAAAGTCCAAAGCGGTAAAAATGCACTCTTCCCGCATTTTCAGAAGCAGCTTTCTCCCCACGCCGGAAACGTCCGCAATCAGCGTCTGCGCCAGAATCTTATTTCGTTCCGCCGACCCGATGGCAAAAACGCCGCCTGCATTTTTGGCTTTGTCGCTGGCAAGTTTGGCCAGAGTTTTTGTCGTCGACAGGCCGATGGAAACCGGAATGTGCAGTTTGTCCCACACCGCCTGCCTGATCATTTGTGCCGTTTTGATGTAATTCTGCCGGTAAAGCAGCTTAGTTCCGGTCAGGTCAAGATAAGCTTCGTCCACCGAACAGACTTCGACGTCCGGCGTAAACGATTTGAACTTAGCCATGACTTTTGCCGAAATGCTGCGGTAAAGATCGTGATTGGCACGGACATACAAAACCTGCGGCAGGCGTTTCTTGGCCATAAAATAAGGTTCGCCCATCTTCAACCCCAGCGCTTTGGCTTCTCTCGACCGCGAAATGACGCAGCCGTCGTTGTTGGAAAGAACCGCCACCGCCCGCCCGTCAAGCCGCGGATTGAAAGCCCGCTCCGCCGAAACGAAAAAACAGTCGCAGTCTGCAAGGGCAATATAGTGTTTCATCATAGCCTCGGAATATGTGCCAGCCGTATAGTTTCAAAATCTTGTTTCATAGTCATCTTAGTATTGCCGAACCTCTTTGTCAATAAAAACGTTCTAATTATGTTCTGTTTGTTGAAAAAAGAGTGCGATGTAAACATCCGGCCAATAATGTTCTGTTTTTAAGGAGTGCGATGTAAACCTCCTGCCCATAATATTTTTTAAGGAGCACGACGCAAATCTCCTGCAAAAAAAACGCCCCGTTTAGGGGGCGTTTAGGAAAAGAACGGCGGCAAAAGCGTCAGTGCTTATGAATGCGTCAGTGTTTGTTCAGGCAAATGTCTTCAGCCGATACGTGATAGGCTGCCGGCATACCGTTTTGAGCAAGGCAACACTTGAAAAGCGTTGAGCCTGCTTCATTCTGACAAAGCAGAAACCTTCCGCTTGTTTTATCCGCCTTGTCAGCAGAAAGCTCGGGCAGGCCTGACGGCGAAATTTCCTGAAAAACAACGCTTCCGGGTTTGCAGGACAAATCCGGGTCAACGCTGAAAGTAACGGTTTCAACAGGGAACATAACTGTGCCGTGGAAAAAAATCAGAAGGTTTTTTCCGGCCGCTATCCGTTCGGCAAAAACATAATTGCAGAGTTTCCGTCCCAGAAAACGCCCGTCTTCAAATCCGTTGCAGACAACGGCCCATGTAGCGGGATAAGGCTTAGCCAGAAAAATGCCGTAGCGGCACAGGCTGTCGTCATATCCGAACACTTCGCTGTCCGGCCATACCGTTTCGCAAAAACCGTCGGCGTGGCATGCGATAGTTCTGATGATGAAGCGTTTGCGTTTGCTGTCTTTCCTGTGCCGTCTGGCAAAGTCGGAAGCATAAATTGCAATAAAGAGCGTTTTGTCCTCCATCTGCAGAGTATAGGTCTTTTCCGGAAAGATGATAAGATGTACCATAAACAGAAAAACGAACAACGCCACAAATCCTGCCGTTGCAAACCAGCCGGTAAGCAGAAACAGCAAAACGGCTATGGCTCCGCCGACAATCTGATGATTAACGGCGGCACAAATCCAACACTGCGGGCGCAACAAGGCCCCAAACCAAATTCTTTTTACAAAATTATTCATAAAAATGTATTTAAGTGAAACAATAATTGATTTTTAAACGCATCATAAAGAATAAATGAGGAAAAAGCAAGCATTTTTCTTGTCAAGTCGTCGGCAGGCCGCCATAATTGCCGCAAATTTAGACGTGCGGAAACGCCATAGCTGCCGGTTTTCCGGCATCAGGGCGCAACAATCGCTGCAATTCCGCCGCCACAGGAAGTTTGCCGGTGCAGTTTCCGTTCCGGCTTTGTTTTGATAAACTGTACTAAGGAGAAAAATATGCCCCGTATAGCCGAATTTGCCAAAGTCAGTTTCAATCAGTTTGAAACGGCATGGAAAAACACTTTTCTGACAGATGACGCTGAAATCCGGCGCATATATGACAGTATCCGGCTTCCCTCCCGGGCAACGTCCGGTTCTGCCGGATACGATTTTTACACGCCGGTAGATATCTCCCTGAAACCGAAGGAGAATTTTCTATTGCCGACGGGAATACGCGTCAGAATGGAAGACGGCTGGTTTTTGGGCGTTATGCCCAAATCCGGGTTGGGTTTTAAATACCGCCTGCAAATGGACAATACGATTGGGATAATTGATGGCGATTATTATTACTCGGACAATGAAGGGCATATTTTTGTAAAGATGACCAACGATTGCAATGGCGGTAAGGTTCTGGAGCTGAAAGCCGGCGCCTCGGTCTGTCAGGGGATTTTTCTGCCTTTCGGCATCACATTTGACGATAACGCTACGGCAAGACGCAACGGCGGTTTGGGATCGACATCGAAATAAGGCCTGTGCGCAAGAAGATAGTGTGCAAGAGGATAGTGCACAAGAAGATAGCAGTACACAAGAATAAAGCAGTGCACAAGAATATAAGGTCTGCCTGCAAGAATTTTTTTATGTTGCGGTTGTATTCTAAACGAAAGGCACAAAAAAGGGCGGTAGTTCCGCCCTTTCTCATAAAATCTCCGTTTTATGTCCCCGACAGTTCAAATGTATCTCTCCAACAGCTCCGAGTTTCGTCAGTCTATAACCTCGCAGCTTTCAGCGTTTGGGTTTGAACTGAATGATTTTCGGTTTCCCGTTCGCCGTATCGGTCTGCATTTTTACGGTTGCAAATCCGTTTCCGGAGGCAGCGCTGGTTTCCTTTTGTACATTGTTGCCGTTTACGGAACCGCCGCTTTTTTGTGAAAATCCGCTCATTGCCGTCTTTTGGCATCCGGGCTGCCGGTGTTGTCCGGGAATAATGCGGAATTTCTCGCCGGCTGCGGTTTTCAGGGCATTTTGCTGCGCCGAAACTTTTTCAAAGTGTTTTCCTTCAGCCGCATTATAACAGAGCTTAAACAGCTCGCCGCCGATAGTCGCCGTTTCGCCGAGTTCTACCGGATATTCGGTGAGAGTGTCTCCGTCAAAAGCGTCCAGCAGCTTTTCGTCGTCTTTGCAAACCGGATGCCAGACAACGTCATCAGTGTCCTTTTCCTTTTGTTCAATCGACCAGCAGATACAGGCGAATTTCTCTTGTTGCAGCGAATAAAGCTCCACCGGATAAACGTCTTCCGCCTCAAAAGCCCCTTCAAGCCTGAGGATATTGAGCATATCTGCTTCAGACAAAACCGCCCGGACTTTCTTTATCGCAACTTCTCCGGCAGAGGTAAACACCGTAGAATACAGCGTCTCCCGCCAAAACAGAAAGATTTCGTTAGTCAGCGGCAGAAGTTTGGTAAATTCGCATTCATGAAAAACTTCCGGATTGTCCAGCTTAAACACCGGTGCTAATGAGCGGATGTCCTGGGCGTCCAGGTCAAAATACACCCATACCGGCATATTGGAGCAAGCCAGGTTGTTGAGTGATATGCTTGCCAGAAGCACGACGCCGTTGCCGCCGTAAAAGTCCTGAAAAAATTCCAGTGCGTCAATCGAATTGTCAAAAATCACTTCGTCTCCCGCCGGAGCATACTGCTCAGGATTGGGAATAAAACCTAATTTATCCATATTTATAAAATTTTAGTGAAACATATGCTTATTTTATCATCTTTAGCCTACACCCGGAAATAAAATTATGTCAACAGTTTTGTCAAGTGTTGCGCATTTTTATTGTATATGTTTGTTTTTGCAGCGGATGCGGGGCGAAATGCCACGGAATTTTGCCCCGCCGATATCAGTCCTCATACACAGCAGCAATCCGCCCCAACAGTGCTAACGCCAGGCCGCTCCAACAGTGCCAATCCTCATAAACAGCGCCAGTCACCCCAATAATACCCAATCCGCCTCAGGAGAACCATCTGCCCCAGGATATCCGATTTACCCCGGTAGCATCGCTTCTCCCGAATGATGTACAAAAAAGGCAGAGAGTCCGCTGTACTCTCTGCCTTTTCCCTTAGATGAGGAGTGGGAAGTTTAGAACTTGTATTTGGCGTTCAGCATACCCGTATGGTTCTGATAATCCTCACGGAAACCGCCTTCGTAAGCGAGGGAGATTTCCCAGTTGTCAGAAACATCGGTAGCAACTTTTGCGCCGAGTTCAAATCCCAAACGGTTCAGCTTTTCGCCGTTGACGCGATAGGCAACGCCGTTAGCCAAAACCACGTTGGAATTGTTGGCGTCGTCAACCAAATCGTAAGTAACGGCGGCTCTCAATTCCGGACGGATAATGGTATCGTTGTCCAAAGCATAATCCTTGGCAACTTTCGCCCCGACGATTGCGGTCAGAATGTCGCTGTCATTGGCGGCAACGGACGTTCCGAGAGCGTCGGTATATCCGTCTTGCGAGATATGGGCGTAGCGCAGTCCGGCTTCCGGCGTAACGTCATAGCCGTTCAGTTGCATTTCATATCCGTACAAAGACTGGACAGCCCAGGATTCGACGTCATAATCAGCGTTTGCGTTAAATCCGAGCGCAGCTTTCTTTTCGCTGTAATCAGACCAGTTATAAGCAACAACGGTGTTGATGTACCAGTTTGCCGGCTTATACTGCCCGTAAACAAACGCGGTATGCGTATCAACGTCCGTATCGCGAATACCCGAGGAAATATCCGTGCTGCTGTAAGCATAGCCAAGGCCGACTTTCGTCCTGTTGTCAAGCTGCTTGTCGATACCCATGGCGACGCCGTCGCTGTTCGTGTCAAAACCGCTGGCTTTTGACGTCGATTCGTGGTCGGAGTGGCTGAACAATGCTCTTACCCAGGCTTTAACCTGCTTAAAGGCATCGCCGGAAGATTTTCCTTCGGCCATGGCTGCGGAAGTTCCGTTCAGTTCATCAGAAACAGCCGAGAATACCATATTATGAATACCGGTTTCAACCGATCTGATAACCGGATTGGCGTCTGCGGTCAGCAAATCCGCTGCGCCGGTACCGTTGGAAACCTGCGCCTTGTCGGCAGATTGCAGATGCTGGTTCAACGCTTCTCTGAAACTGTTAAAGTTGGCGTTGTCAGAAGAACCGCCGGAAATTGCGCCCAAAACGGCTTCTGCCTGTGAACCGGAAAGCCCCAGAGAGGCAGCCGCTTCGTCGGCGGATTTCTGTTCCATGGTAACTTTTCCGTCATCGCCAACAATCGCATTATATAAAGCGTTGTCGGCTAAAGTGAATGTATTTCCATCTTCGCCCAGCAGCTTGCTCGTGTCAAACTCTGCGGATTCTTCACCGCTGTCGACAATCAGGCCCAGTTCGGTGTTTTCACCGATAGTGATTGCGACATCTTCGCCAAACGTTGTGTTTTCAGTAATGTTGAGCTTCGTATTATCCGCAAAAGAAGTTGTGCCTTCGCCGGAAATGCCTCCGTCAAGCGTCAGCGTGCCGCTGACGTCTACCTTGGCCTGACCGTTGTTTTGATTCAGGTTAATATCGTTCAGTTTATCGCCGACTTTATTGCCGGAGAAGGTGTTTTCGCCGCTCAATTTAACCGTTCCGTCAACGTTAATTGCGCCGCCGCCTGTTGATGCGGAATTGTTCTCAAACGTGGCGTTGGCAATATTAACGACACCGCTGGTGGAGATAGCTCCGCCGCTGCCGTTTGCCGCCTGGTTGCCGATAAAACGGACATTGTCAAGTGTGATGTTGGCTGCTGTCGTGCCGCCGTTAAAAATGGCGCCGCCGTTTCCTTTTTCCGCAATATTGCCTTCAAAAACAGTATTGCTGATTTCGGCAATCTCACCGCCCTTGTTATAAATCGCAGCACCGCCGCCGTTCGTGGAAGTGTTGTTTTTGAAGATGCTGTTTGTAATAGAGGCAATTGTGCCGCCGTTGGAGTTCAAAATCGCGCCGCCGTTTGTTTCGGCAGTGTTGTCTTCAAAGGTAACGCCATCCAGAGTGCCGAGGTTTCCTTTGTTATAAATCGCCCCGCCGAGCTTTGCGGAATTGCTTTTGAAGACGGCTCCGGAAGCAATTTCCATGGAACTGCTGGCATCAGCTACAAAAATAGCGCCGCCGGCATTTCCTGCTTCGTTTCCGGAAAATACCACCGTTCCGGACAGTTCTGCATTGGTGTTAGCATCGTTAAAGATGGCTCCGCCGTTGGTTGAAGCTTTATTGCCGTCAAACGTAACATCGGCAAATTTGATGTCTCCGCCTTTGTCGGTTTCCTGCGCCTGATTATTCGTATTGTAAAGGGATTGGTTGTAAACCGCCCCGCCGTTGATTGCTTCGTTCTTTTCAAAAACGGTATTGCTGATTTGGGTGTTGTTAAAGGAGTTGGCGATTGCGCCGCCGTTGCCGCCCTGAAGTTTATTGTCGGCTCGGTCTGTGGTCGTTCCGGTCGCTTTGTTTCCGATAAAGGCGGAATCAGATATAATCAGACTGTGATTTTCATGCGAACCATTGGTAATATCCCCGTTGTTGATAGTACGTCTGGTCCCGATGGCGCCGCCGTTGAAACCGGTTTCATTATTGACAAACTTTGTGTTCTTGATTGTCGTTTTAGAATCAATGCCTAATGAGATGGCTCCGCCGCCGACAGGTTGGCTGTCTGTTGTTTCGGTTTGGGATTTGTTCGCTTCAAATGTAGCGCCGTCAATGTCTAAAACGCCAAAGTTGGCAATTGCGCCGCCATCATATTTTGCCGTATTGTTTTTAAATACTGTTCCTGATTTGACGATAAGCGTACCAGGATTTTCAACTCCATTTTTCGGCTTGCTTGTAGAAAGGGCTCCGCCGATACCATCGGCGTTGTTTGTAATATTTTCAACCAAAGAATTTTCTTTTAAAACAAGGGTTTCTCCTTGGGGTATGAGATAACTTGTTTTCCCGTCCCATTCTTCGGCAGCCATTGTCGGCATTGCGAATGCGACGCCGACTAAAGCCGTAGTCAATAAAAGTTTGTTTTTCATAAAGTAACTCCTAGAATAGTTTCTATGCAAACGTCCTGAAAAATGTGTTGAAAAAATACGAACGTTAAAAATCATCAATTCAGTTAAAACAAAATGTTACTTTTTTAAAAAGGCGAAAAAATAAAAAAACATTACGGATTAATGATTTAAACTTGACATACGGCGTTCGTTACGGCTAAAATTCGGATAAACGTTTTAGAAAAAATTGCTGAATTAAATCGTTCCTATTTTTTCAGCATCTGCCTGTGGATATAATGTTCTGATTTTTTGCAAAGTCATTAAAACAAAAGTTGATGACTTTAAACGAACCTTTTTTTGCCGCATGCCGCAGCTCCGCTTCAATTCAATCCCCTTTTTGTCAATCTACATCAAATGGATTTTGCGCAGCAGGACAAAGACGGCAATAACTTCCAGCCTCCCCAAAACCATGACAAACGACAGGATATATTTTACAAAAGGCGTAAATCCGGCAAAACTACCGGCCGGTCCGGTTGCCTCGGTCAGGCCCAGGCCGGAGTTGGTTATATTGCCCGCAACCGCGCCGAGCGCCGTAACAAAGTCTACTCCCGTCATGGAAATAATCAGCGTAAACAGCATAATGGCAAGCAAAAAGCCGAATGCCATGACGAACACCGAAGAAACGATATTGTCGTCGATGACCTTTCCGCCGGCTTTCATAACCGTTACCTGGCTTGGCGAGAGGGAATTGGTTGCGTTCTTTTTGAAAAAGGCCATAATGACCTGCCAGCGGAAAATTTTAATTGAACCGGTTGTCGAACCCGTACAGCCGCCGTGCAGGAATAAAATGAAGAAAACGGCGACAGCCCATGTACCCCACTGGATAAAATCATATGAGGAAAAGCCGGTTGTCGTCATAGCCGAAATCATATTAAAAGAGGCTCTCCGGAATGCCGTAACAAACGGAATGTCTGAGGTATAGGCATAAAATGCGCTGATAATCAGGATATACCAGAAAACCAGTTTCAAAAACGTATTGACCTGATTGTTTTCAATAACGGAAGCAAAGCTTCGCTTTTTCGCAATTAAAACAAAATAGGTCATCGGCAGCGACCCCAGCAGCATAAAAATGCCTATAATGGTTTCAATCATCGGGCTGTCAAAATAAGCGACGGAATTGTTTTTTGTAGAAAGTCCGCCCGTGCACAGCGTCGCCAGCGCATGGCATATTGCGTCAAACCAGTTCATGCCCGCCCATTTCAGCAAAACCGCGCAAATGATGTTCAGCAAGACATATACCAGAATAATGTCCTTGGCGATATAACGGATTTTGGGCAGGAATTTTTCTTCAATGTCAGAGTTTTCCTTGTTGAAGATGTGCATGCCGCCGATTCCCAGAAAAGGCATCAGCGCGACCGCAAAAATGACGATGCCGACGCCGCTGATGCCGTTAAGCACGGCGCGCCAGAACAAGACGGATTTTGGCTGCGCCTCAACATTGCTTAAAATGGTCGAACCTGTGGTCGTCAGGCCGGATGTCGCTTCAAACAAAGCGTCGGCGTAAGTTTGAATGTCTCCGTTGCCGTAAAGGGGGAGGGCACAGATAAGCGGGCAGGCAAACCAGCATATAACGGTAATCAGATACCCTTGGAGGATAGAGATGTTTTTTATTTTGCCGTAATTTGCCAGAAACAGCGACCCGCCGATAAACATCGTCAGAATGCTGTTTTGGATAAAAATGGCATCAAACGAACCGGTGTAGTATTTCAATGCCGCTGCCGGCAGCAGCATCAATGCTCCCAAAACGAAAATGATAAACCCGTTAATCATCAAAACCGGCTGCCACATTGCTGTCTGAACCCTTATATTGTTAAAATCGTTGCCCAATTCCGCATCATAATATAGCCCTGCGCAAAAACTTTCAATGCTGCCGGCAGGTTATCCACCTCAGCTGCTGTTCTCCTCCCGCCCGGACGCCGTTGTCCACTTTCCCCGTTCGTTCGTCGCCCTGCTTCCTTTCTGTTTATCTGCTTTTCCCGTCCGCGCGCGCACAGCCTTCCTCCGGTTTCTCAGCTTTTCCCGTCCGGCTGGCCCTCGCCGTTTTCCGGTCTGACTCTCTTACGTCCATAAAAAAAGCTCCCCGCAGGGAGCCGAAAATCAAAACCTTACTCAAAATAGCGCGCATCAGGCGTATTTTGCAAAAAGTTTCTGAATTTTCCGTGTGAACACGGAGTATACGCACCGCCGATAAAATCGGCATACGCACCGAGCAGGGAGGTAATTCCTCTGTCATACTCTTCCGGCGTATATGATGCGCGTGCGAACAAATCCGACAGGATAATGTTGGCAACAGCTTCTTCATGGTCAATGCCGTACAGGATTTCCTGATAGTTCGGCCACCCCATGTTGGAGTAGTTGACGATAATATCCCGGAACTTTTCCCAGTCCGCTCCGAAAACGCCGGGCATGGCATAACGCTCCGGCTTTGCGGATTTGGTAACGCCGTTGAAGCGTACCGTATCCTTCTTAAGAGGGCCGAGGCTGGCAGCGATATAGCCGAGGTAAATTTCGGATATTTTCGCTTCCGGCACTGCCGCTAAGGTTTTCGGCAGGAAAATCGGGCAATGCGCCAACACGAGGTTGACTTTGACTGCGGCAAATTTTTCCTGCTTCAGCTGCCACATCCACTCCGCCAGCAATCGTTTGTCATAGAACGGATTGCCCGAACAGATGACAAACGTTACTTCTTTCAGCCCCTGAGATACCGCAAAATTGTATATCTCAATCAGGTTGCCTTCGGAATCGTCGTCTTCGCACGGGGTATAATTCCTGTATGCATACTGCGTGCCGGTCAAAAGGCTCATCAGTTTGTAATACGTATCATACTCCGTTTTGCGGATAAGCCCTTCTTCACGGTAAAAAAGCTTCTGGAACAAACCCTTGTTACCTTCTTTTCCGGAAGAAAGGAACGGCAGCACGCGTCCTGTCTGCTTTGCATAAAAGCGTAAGATTTCAAACGCAAACAGCGGCGCCGTCATCATTCCGCTGAAACAATACAGGAACGGATGTATCATATTCTTCGGCAGGTCATACAATGAGCATACGACCGCTTTGGAAGTTCCGCCCTGCGCATTCGGGTATTTAAATTCCGACCCGGGTTTCAATCCGCCGATTTCTTCCGCATAGCGTAAAGTGTCCATATCAACGGTAACCGGACGGGATTTTGATACCTTGACGCGTTCAGCCATAAATCTGCGGCCTGCGGCGTTGCATTTAAATTCATTGCTTTTTAACAAATCAAAAAACTGCTCGCGGTTCGTGTCCACGAATTCAAAATAATTTTTCATAATCCTTAATTTAAATTATACTTAATTAGGCCTTAAGGATACCATATTTTAAAGGTTTTGTCAAACATATTTCTGCCGGCTTTTCTCCCTCCGCCGGTTTCCGCCCGGCTGTTCATCGCCCCGTTTCCCGCCGCCTCAGAATGAAATCCGCCACCAGACGAACGCCGAAAGAAACGCAAACGCCGCAATCAGCGCCAGCCCTGCACCGCAGGCAAAAGTTTTCTCCGTCCGCCGTCCGGCATTCGAGAGTTTGTCAAAAAATTGTGCCAGCAGCAGCGCAACCGGCAGCGTGATAATTGCGACATAGCGAAAATCCTGATTACACATATACGGGTGCTTAAGGCCGAACATAATCTGCCCTGCGATAATCCCCGCCAGTAAAATCATTGTCAGCCAGAATGTCTGTGTCTGCCGTTTCTTGACGCCCAGATAAGCGGCCGCAACAACCGCCAAAACCAGCAAGGCTTTATAAATCAGAACCAGCGCCGTAATCAGCCCCATAATGTCCGCCCCGCGCATAGAGAAGTCCCATTGCCCGAACAGCGCCGTTTTTGTCATCGTCTCCCACAGGTTAATGCCGAAATCATTATAAAACATTTGCGGATAAAACAGGGCGCCGAGCGGGTTAAACCGCTGCCACAAGCCGTAGCTTTTAAGCGACAGATGTTCCTGCGGCGGCACAAAGTCAAACCCGACGTTGAGGAAATAGTGCTGATACAACGGCCAAATGCTCAGCCCGGCAACGAGCAGTATGCCGAAAACCGCGGCTTCCGCCAGCTGCCGCTTGTTCTCCGCTCCGCTTTTCAGCTGCTTGTGTATTGTCAGCAGCCGTTTGTCCTCCGTATCGTTTTTCTGCGGCTTGTTTTTTGTCTGTGTCAGCCGCCGCCCGTTTTCCGGTTTTTTTCGCTGCTGCCACAGCCGGAGGGCGATAGCCGCACCGGTCAGCGGCAGGACGATAATGCCCGAGAGTTTGGTCAACGCTGCCGCGGTGGCAAATAGCAGGATACGTGCCAGATTTTTCCGCCCGCCGTCACGGTAATAGAGCAGGGAGTAATAGACGGTTCCCGCCTGTAACGGCAGCAACAGGCAGTCGTTGTTGAAAAATCCCGCGATGGCGTTGTACGCCGGGAAGAAACAGATAAAAGCCAGCCCGCCGAGGTATGCCGCCCGGGAAAGCCGGAAGAAACGCAAAATTTTTCCGGCCAGAAAATAATACCACAGCATATAAAAGCAAAAACAGACCTGTGTCGCTTCCGCCGCCAGCTGCATATTGGCACCGGCGCCCATTGCAGGCAATTCCGCGTTCAACATTCCGGTTTCCAGAACCGTCGCCAGCCGCATTTCTCCCGCTGCCAGCAGAAAATGCAAAATCGGGTGGTAGGTCGAATAGCTCGGGCGGGTCAATAGCGGATTTTCCTGCCAGAACAGAAAGTTGTTTTCCAAAATATATTCGATATAGTTAAAACACGATGCAAAGTCGTATTGTACGTCGGTATGTCCGGTATTGGTGATAAATGAGAGGTTGAAATACGCTGCCGTCAAAATAATCAGCCGTCCGTATTCGGTTGCCTTCTCATTGCCTGAGTTGCCGTTTTTTGCCTCATTGTTAGGCATCCCGTCGTTGCCGTAAAGTCGTTTCAGCAGTCCGCCCGCTGCGAGAAAAGCCGCAAATATCCAGACGCTCCATATTTGCGCCGGAAGAGCAAACGCTCCTGCCGCGGCAATGCCGGCGCACAGTCCCCAAGCCGCCGTCCTTTTTCCATTAAGCCCGAGCGGGTTTAACGCCAGGGTCAGCCCGAGCGCCAGCCATAAGTTCAGCTTAGACGCGCTAAATCCGTATATGCCGGCTGTCAGTGTGGCCGTGAAAAACAGCGCCGCCGCCCCCAAAAAACTCAAAACCGGAAATTTCAGCATTTGTCTCTCTCCGAAAAACGGCCTTTCGCAGTAACGCGTCTCAACCAGAAAGTTGAGAGTTGCCCAAAGCCGGAAATCATTTAAAATCAGATAACAGCCTTTTAAACCTCAAGTCAAGCCTGAAGATAAAACACACACACGCCGCTTTGATTTTTGTTTTACAGGGATTTATGCTGTTTGCCTGCCATGTGCATGCTGATTTTTTCTCGCCGCGGGCGCGCTAAAAAAATCTTGCTAAGCCCCGAAAAGTATGCTAAAGTATATTAAATTATGTAAAAAAAAGCCTGAAAGAGGTCTGCTATGGGGATAAAGGATATTTTGCAAAAGCAGGACAAAGAAGCCGCCGATGCCGTTATGGATACCGGGCACTACCGGCGCGAAGCCGGTGTCCGCCATATCAAAGACATTGTTAAAAATCCGCTGAACCGCCTGCGGATAGAATTTTCCGAAAAATTCCTCGGCACCAAAAGTAAAGAAGATATAAGCGAAGAATATGTCCGTGATTTGCAGAACCGGCTGGAGCCGATGTTTCAGGACAGTGAGGATAAGAAAGCCGTATTCGCGTCCCATCGCGAGAATTTTGAGCATTTTCTGCAAACCGGCGACCTTAAAACGCCGTTGAACCTGAAAGACGAAGAATCGCAGTTTTTCTGGGGAACGGCTTTGGCGTTATATGCCGCCCGTCCTGAAATGCAGGAAAAGTGGGACCGGCGCAATCAGGCAGACCGTATTTCGCACAGTACAATCTGGCGCCGCATCGCTTCGTCGTCATATATGCAGCAGGAACTGCAACGCCATGCACATATTGTCGAAAGCGCGGTGGAAAATCAGGATACCAGGCTGGTATGGAGCGAAAACGGCTACCCGAATATCAGCTATTGTTTTGTTCCCGAACAAAATCTTATCATTGATGACATGTTATGGACGCTTGTTGCCGGCGTTGATGCGGCCGCAACGGCTATGAATCACGAAATAGCCCATTCCAAAGGGACGCAGTTTACCAATTCTCCGCGGATGGAGGAAATTCAAAAACAGCAGGAAGCTTTGGTTAAGGAAATGGAAGAAGCCGCGGCGCGCAACGATATGTCGGCATGGAAGGCCTCGGCAAAAAAGGCGGCGCGCCTGAAAGCCGAGTATACTTACCGTTTTTACTTTTTTGACGAACTGGAAAATATGTATGCCAACCGTTATGCGGTCAATTTCGGCGGCGATTTTGACCGGGCGCATTTAAACGAGCTTGAGGCGGATATCAATGTCGGACGTAAATATGTGGCACCGTTGAAAATGGAAGATGCCGAAAAGGAAATGGCCGCCAGCGCCGAAAAACGCATTGCTCACGTCAAGGCCATTGCCCGCAACAGTTTTTTTGCCAATAACGGTCTGATAGAAAACCACAAAATGGAAGATTGGCACAGCCTGAACCTGTATCCGGAACTTTTGAGCGGCATAGATACCGACGGCCGCAAAATGGGAGCCGCCGAATGTTTTGAACGCATCCGCGAAATCTGCGATAAGTTTGAAACCTCTCAGCCGAACAAAGGGTTGAAAATCCTGAATGAAACGATTTATAACAAACGGATGACGGCAATGAGCCGCCGCCGTGTCGCCATGACGGATGAGTTTTTTGACCTGTTTGTCGCTCCGCACATGGAAGATATATATAAAGCGGCGGAGAAACAGCTGGAAGATCAGGTCAGCCGGATGCAGAATCAGCAGCAGTCCGGTCAGAATGGTTCGTCTTCTCAGCAGGGAGAACAGAGTGAAGGGCAAGGCACCTCAAACCGGCAGCAAGGCAGTGCTCAAAACCAGCAACAGGAGAACTCGGGGCAACAACAGAACAGTTCCTCCGCACAGCCGAACCAGTCTCAGGGCGGACAGGAACAAGGGCAGCCTCAGCAGTCGCAAAGCGGGCAGGGGCAGTCTCAGTCAGGGCAGGGTGCCGGTAGCGGAATGCCCGGTATGCCGCCTTTGCCGACTCCGCCGATGGGAAACCAAAATCAGCAAGGCAGGGGTTCCGGCAATGAAACAGGACAGCAGCAAAGCAACACCGGTCAGCAGCAGTCAGATAACGGCCAGTCCGGCTCTCCGCAGTCCTCCGGCAACTCCAATCAATCGCAGCAGCACGGTAATTCCGGCAGTCGGTCTGCCAATAGCCAATCCGACGCTCAGCACTCTTCCGACAACACGCAGCAGGGTTCCTCCGGTGCTCGGCAATCCTCGTCCGGCTCTCCGCAGTCCTCCGGCAACTCCGGCCAATCGCAGCAGCACGGTAACTCCGGCTTTCCCGATACCGGTCAGTTCCGCCTGCCGAATACCGACATTTATCAGCCGCGCCTCAGCGACGGGCAGATAAAAGAGTTGCTGGAAAAGGCAGAGAGCATCCGCGAATTGAAAAGGCAGGCCGGCGAAAACGGCATGAAGGCCAATGATTTGCCCAATCGCGGCGACAATGCTGATAGTCGCGGTGCGCCGCAGGAAAGCGGTGCGTTAAACAGTCAGCAACACGGGCGCAGTGAAAACAGCCTGGAGGATTATCTGCCGCAAAACGATATGCCGAGCCTGATTTCGATTGATGATATGGTCAAGCTCAGCGAAGACAATATGCAGGCTGCACGCTTTTACCGCGAAGGCAATTGGGACGAATATCAGAAATATATCGCGCAGTATTCCAACGAAATAGCCCAGGCGAAAAAGCTTATCGGCGAAATCATCAAACAAAACAAGTTTGACAGCGTCCGCCGCGGCCACGAACGGACCAAGGAAAAAATGACCCAAATTCCGGTTCAGGGCGGTCGCACCATAGATTTGCAGCGCCACGTCGCCCTCCAGCAGAAGCTTCGCCGCGGCGACCCGAACATCGGCAAAAAGGATTTGGAGCGTTTCCGCACCCGTTATAAATACTCTGAAGACGAGAAAATCAAAGAAGTACAGCTTCCGCAGTCTAATTTCGGAATCCTCATTGACGGTTCCGGTTCCATGACCGGCAGGCCGTTTGACAACGCTTTGGCCATCTCCTGCATTTTGTATGAAGCCGCGCGCAGTTTTAAGGAAATCAACGTCTATATTTATATGATGGGCGAGCCTTACCCGCTGACTGTAGCCCTCCCCGACGACAAAACCAAAGAGATTGCGAAACGTCTGGAAAGCGTTCGCCGGGGGCAGGGCGGCTGCAACGACTTTTTGATTCCGGCGGTAAAAGAGTTTTTGAAGGATGTTTCCTCGGATATGGCAAAGCACCCTCATGTCAAGAGCGGCTTTACCCATATCTTTTCCGTAACTGACGGCGGCAACAACGACTACGGTTCGACCGATGTCAACGGCTGTCTGAAAACCATGCTGGAGAAAAACGAACAGCTGACGTTCGACAGTTTCTTTATGGATCAGGGGGAAAGCAATTATACCAAGCCGCTGGTCAGGGAAATGCAGGCTAAGGGCTGCGACCGGATAGATTATGTCGACGGCATCGTTTCCGGCGACCAGATACCCGGAAAAATTATGGAGATGTTAAAAAAAAGGATGAAACACAGTCAGATAAAAGAGCCGATGACCAACGGCGTTAAGGAAAAACTAATAATTGAAACCTTAAAATCCCTGAAAAGGCGCTGATATTTGGATTTAAGCCGCGGCAGCCGCGTTTCTGCTCTTGCCCGGCAGCAAAAAATATGTTAAAATAACACAATGGGCAGCCATGATAATTAAAGGAGAAAAGTAATGGCGAAAATTTATAAGCATAAATTCGGTACCGAGGAATTTCCCGTTCCCATCGCCGACAAAATTACCGGAAAGATTACCTGGCTGGCATCGGAAGAGGACGCAATTTATATCCCGACTATGCGTGACGAACCGAAAGAAGCCGTCTACGGCCGCCTCATCCGCAATGTTGTAACCGACCCGACGATGATGAAAGATATGACCGAAATGCTGTTGCGCCTGGACAAGGGGCGTACCCCGGAGGAAAGCAAAAGCTACGGCTATACGACAATGGGAGCTCCCGGTAACGGTAAGACTTACCTGACCAAGGCCATCGGCGCTTTGGTTCACCCGAAAGGCGCGCTGGTTGTCGACTGCAACAATATAGATAATCCCGACGAACTGTACAAGGTAACGACGTTCAGCGTTGACGAAACCCGCAAACAGCGCAAGATTGACGCCCGCGTCAAAATGGGCAATATGGACCCGGAACAGGCATTGTCCCAAAATGCCGTCGCTTACATGAAAAAGATGTTCGGAAATGATGTCGTAACGCAGGAAACCCGCGACGGAAAGCGCATCACGGCGATTGACTGGAACGCGGTCAAAGGCGATTCGGCTTTTGTTGAAGGCGTGATAGACAAAGTGATGGAAATGGAAAACATTCCGTATGAAAAAGACCATAGCTCTTTAGGTTTTGTCGTTTCCAACGGGCCGTTGCTGCGGGCGCTCGTCGATCCGGATTCCCCCGACTACGGCCGCATGGTCATCCGCGATGAGTCAAACCGCGGCCCTGTGGTTGACGCCTGGCTCAAAATTGAGGCCTTTTTCTCTGAACCCGGCGCCGATGAACTGAAACTCAAGGGAGAAGACGACAAGGAGTTCACGATTAAGCGGTCGGAGATTCCCGAAACCTTTATGTTCCTCGGTACCGCCAATCAGGCGACCGAGGATATGGGCTCAAGCGCCAAAGAACTGACCAAGCCGATGATTTCCCGTCAGGGTATGGGGATTGACATCCGCCAGATAGCCGACGCGGAAAAGGCCGACTACCTGTCGCGTACCTTAAAGCACCTGACCGGCGTGCCGGCATACCACGTTTATATGATGGATCCGGAAACGTTTGACCGCAATCCCGAACAGCTTGCCGAAACGCTGATGTATTTCCGCACTGTCGGGCTGACGCCGGAAGAAAAGAAAAAGATTCCGCAGGAAGAATTGTTTAATATCCGGCATATAGACCGCACAATTAAAGTTGCGACGCAATACGGAGCCCTGCTTTCCGAAGCCGAAAACATCATCACCAAAGCCGCCAAGGACGAAACGCTGCCCGAACGCTATACCTCGTATCTGGAAAATCAGGCAGTCGTTGACCTGCGTTATGTGTTCAAACTTTATCAGCACGCCAAGATTGACCAGCCGCGCGGCAAGTCGTCAGGCGCCGGGATTTTCTCCAAGCTCGGCCGCGCCGTCAAGCCGCAGACGCAGGAAGAGGTGGCGTGGGAGCTGAATAAGCGTATTGCCCGCCGAGAAAAGGAACAGCTTCTGGTGCGCGGCACAAGGCTTGAAAACGAAGTCGCCGTCAAATTAAAGGATATGATAATCCCTGACAGCATCAACAGCCTGTTGCGTGATTCGGAAGACCGCAAAGCGGATTATGAAAAGATTGAGGGGCTGTGGAAGTCTTTGCAGCAGACGGCCAAAGGGCTGAATTTTGAATTTGCCGGCTATGTCGGCGAAGATTCCGTTGCCAAGACTTACAATGCCCGCCCCGAAGACCTGCCGAGCGTTGCTCTTGACGAGATTAAGGAAGTGCTGATAGCGTCCATCCGCGAGGAATACAAGGACGAATTGCAGGGGCAGAAACTGTCCGCCGAAGACGTGTTTGACGACAATACGCTGCTGGAAGCGACGCAGATGCTGGCCAGGGAAAACGAGGGGCAGAGCATTTTCGTCCCGAACTATGATTTGGAAACCACGGCCGAAAAGCCTTTGAAACAGGTGTATATGGCTCCGGTTCACGGCGAGGGTGCGAGGATTGACCGCGAGAGCCTGATTAATGCCAACCAGTTTGCCGACAGCTTTATCATCAAGAGTATGCGCAGCCACAATATCAAAAAATATGCCAAAGAGGCGCCGCATCTGGATGTTGATGCGTATCTGGAAGAGCTGGCGCAATACGGCGAGGACTGCGTAAACAACGGAAAAATGAGCTGCGAAATTGCCTCTGACAAAAACGACGCCTTTTTCACCACCGTTGTCTTTGTCAATGACCGCGAGAACCAAAAGACCGGGGTCGCCGGAATAGTCTATAACAAAGCCAATCAGAATACGTTGATTCTGGCCGACTTTGACGTCAGCGACGACGATAAGGCCAAATTGAGCAAAAGCGGCGTCTTTTACGTCAACCTGAACGAGGTCAACAAGACCGGCGAATATGAAATTATCGGCAATTACCTGAGCAAACAGACGATGATGCACGAAGGGGTTACCAATGCGCATGTCGTATCGTCGCTGATGCTGCGCATTGACACAGAAATGGGAATGGGCAGCAGCGGGGATGAAAATGCCGTGGAATTTTGCTATTTTCTGCAAAATATGGGCGAAAACGAAAAGCAGAACATTGATGCTTTGCAGTTGACGAACGTCGAATACGAAAAAGGCTTGCCGGTAAAAGCGGCATTGAACAAAAAACTGAATGGGAGATAAGCATTATGGAAAAGCGTTATGACAAAGGGCAGATAGAAACCGTCGTGCTGCAGGCTGTATTGGCCCGCCCGTATAAGGAATTCGGCGGCTGCCGGATATATCCGCTTCATGCCGAGGGGGAAGAGGCCGTCGTCAAAAATCTTGCAGGCAGCCGTGAGGTAACGACGCTTGCCGAGCTGGAAGACGCTGTCAATGCGCCGGAAGTGGCAAACGTCTTTATCGGCCGTTTTGCTGCCGTTACGTCCAAAGGGATGAAAAACGTCTTGTCCCGAACGTCGCTGGCAAAAGATATTTTCTGCGCGTTTGAAATCAGGGAATAAGAAAAACGGGGGTGGCGATGAAACTGGAAATAACCAATCCGCAAAGCCCTCTGCACTGCAGCGTCATGCTGCAGGAGCGCCGCAAGTCCGGCGTTCCGTTGACGCCGGATTTCTGCCGCGAAATTCTGACGTCGTCCGCTAACCAGAGCGTTGCCGGAAAACTGCTGGATATGATAGAGAACCGTTTATCTGCCGCGCCGCTGGAGATAGACGCATACCTGCCTTATGTTGAAGCGATGGTTTCCCGGACGGTCGCCACGCCGAAAATTATCGAAAAAGCAGCCAACCTTGTCAATGAATTTTTCCCGTATGACAATTATACTGCCGAAGAATACGCTTTTGCCTGTCGCTTTGCGGCATTGAAAAAGCACACTGCAAATTCGGCATGCATTGCGCAGAAACTGTTGAAACGCGTTAAAAACGGCGTCCGCGGTGATGCCGGGACGGTATATAACCCCGAAAATCCCCGTTTTAATCTTGATGCCGGCATTTACTCGGCATATCCTGAAAGGCTGGCTCCCGATATGGTACGAATGCTGCGCGGCTTTTGCCGGAGCGGCAGTATCCGTACCGATACACTTTCCGGCCCCGGTATCCAATCCGACACCCCCTCCAACCCCGGCTCCGGTATCCAATCCGACACACCCTCCAATCCCGGCCTCGGTATCCGTCCCGATACACCTTCCGATTTCGGTATCCGTCCCGGCCTTTATGATGACGCACCGTCTGCTGCCGATATCTTTCTGATGGGGGAAATGGGCGATTTGCTTGCTCCATGTGCTGCGGGGCTGCTGCAATCCAATCCCGGCGACATATTTGATGTTGTAGCCTGGCTCGGCATGGCGGCGGCGGAATTGTCTTCTCCGGCGCAAAAAGATGCCTGTGCCGGCTGCCAGAAGCGTATTTTGTACGCGCTCCGCAATGTGCGGGAAGTGCCGCCCGAAATGCTGCATGGCGAAAAGGCGTTGTTCCCGCTGCTGCTTGATGCAGTCGGTGTCCGTCCGGCAGACAGGGAATTTCCCGCTTTAGCGCGCCAGGGAAAAGAGATTTACGCCGGGTTCTTGCCTCTGATGTGCCGGTTTCATTTTGTCGAGGCTTTTCTCCCCCGGCTTTTGGAACAGAGGGTTAACGTGAGGGCATGCCTGCAGGAGGAAAAATATCAGGGAACGCCGGAACTGCTGAATGTCAGCCTGCCGGAGCTTGCTTCCCGTGCCGGAAGCGTTGACGAAGCCGCATGGCTGCTGCATGAATGTTTTGCTTTCCGGGTCTGCCGCAATACTGTAACGCAGTGGCTGCGTTATCCGGAAACCTCCGGAGCCCGCCTCTATGAAGACTATCTGATTGCGCAAAAGGAAGGGAACGCGACTGTCAGCGAGCTTGCTGCCGCCGTCAACCGCGGCGCATTGTCCAACTTTCGCCTGATTGCCCTCGCCAATCGCGAGCCTTTTGTAAACAAGCCGCGGACAGATTTGCGCGATAACGGGCTTAAAGCGCTGTTGAACGTTTATTGCGAAGCTTACGCCCGCAAAGCGGAACCCCCGGAAGACGTTTACAAGTCGATTTATAATGTGCGTTTCGGCAAAAGCGGACGGCTGGAGCAGGATCCGCGCAAACCGCTGGAACTCTTCCGTCTGGCTGTTGCGGAACTGGGATATAAGCGCCAGCCGCCTGAATTGGCCAAACTGACGCGCCCCGGCTGCGGATATAACCGTCTGCTGCTGAAAAAGCCGTTTACGCGCTGACCTCGCAGTCTCAGCTCCCGCAGAAGCTCCGGTGCTGTGTCGTCCCGTCCCAGGCTTATATGAAACAAACGCCGGCCTTGCCGCACGTTATCAGGGCAGGACAGGAAAGACAATTGAAAAAGGAAAGGAAGCCCAATGTTGCATCCGATATTGGTTACCGCAGAAAAAAGCCCGCTGCTGACGGCGGCGGAAGTGATGAAACATCGCAACGAAAAGCGTCCGTTGACGCCGGATTTTTGCCGCGGCATATTGGCGTCGTCCGGCAATCCGGGCGTTGCTGCAAAATTGTTGCAGCGGATAGAAATGCACCTTGCCGATTATCCTGAAGAAACATCGGCATATGTGCCGGTACTTGGCGCATTATGGTTTCGCTCCCGCCATCATGCCCGAAATATGGAGGTGGTGGCGCGTATCTCCCTGAACGGTATTTCAGCCTCTCTGGCAGCGGCAGCTCCTGTGCTTTCCGCTCCGGCATCGCCGCAAGACCAAAACGCATCCGCTGCAGTTTCGATATTTCCTGCTTCGGCATCTTCTCAAAATATGACGGCATCTTCTCAAAATACGACGGCCTCTCCTCAAAATACGACGGTCTCTCCTCAAAATACGCCTGCTTCTGTTTTCAAAGCCGCCGCTATGGCTCAGGGAACGGAAGCGGAAAGCGAATTGGTCGCGCTGCTGATGATGTCGGAAAATCTTTCTCCGGAGCAAATGGCGGAAGTGGAAAAACTGGCGCGCAGGCTTCCGCCTTTACCCGTTTTGACGCGGAAAAAACTGGAAGAAACCGTTTTTTTGACCAAGTTGGCAGAAGACGGCTGTCATGATGTAAAAACGGAAGTAGCAGCCAGAACCGAAGGCAATCCGGACCTGACATTCCGGGCGCAGCAGATTCTCGTCCGGCAGGGTAAACTGCAATATGATGAAAACTGCAGCGATGCCTGGAACTTCTGCGCTATGGGGTTTCTGAATATGGGCGAGCTTGGAGACTATCCGGCTTCGGAAATGTATAACCGCCTGATGCAACAGCCGGATTGTGAGATGCAGGATTATCCTTTGTCCGTTTTGGCAGGAATTGGGCATATCCGCTGTTCCGAAGGATTTGCCTCGGAACAGCGCCTTCGGGTTTTGCACCTGGTTGGGTTGTTGGAGCAGGGGAATAAGCCGGTGCGTTGGCTGCAGTATCCGGATTTGTGTTATAAGGCTGTGTCAGGATTATCGGTATCTCTGGCAACCGGCGGAGTTTGCCGTTCGGGAATGCAGGACGAAGGCATAGCCAAAGAATTTTCCGCCGTTTTTTCCCGCCTGCTGCATATCTACAGCCGCGATACGGAAACCAGCGTAATTCCCCGCACGGAAACAGATGCCGAAATTCCCAGTGTATCCAAGTGTCTTGGGCTTTTGCTTGAAGCTCAGTGCGGCCGCAGGGAGAAAGATACGGATTTTGTCGCGGATATCGCCGTAAACTATTGGCTGTTACGGCAAAGCGACCTGCTGGCATTAACTTTCGATTACGCCGCCTCCCGGAACGTTCTGGATAAAATAGTTGATGAAAAATCGGGGTTGAACGTCTATCAGCTGCAAAAACCGCCGGCAGAATATCTTTCTCAGATAAAGTCGTCTCGGAAAATGTATGATTTTCTGAAAGGCTTTCGCGTTCATGCCGATGAAGAGCAGACGATTGATGATTTTCCCGAGTTGGCATTAAACAATATTGCCGCTCATGATTTTTTCCGCAAGGGAGAAAATCCGGAAATTTCAACCCGCCGGCTGCTTATCGCTGCCGATACTAATTTTGAAATAGCCCGTCGGCTGTTTGAAGAAGAAGGAACCCTCGACCATTCAAAGAAAATAAAAGAATTGATGTTGGAAACGGTTCATGGGCTGGTGCGCAATTTCGAAATCGCCCGGCAATTGGCGTACAAAGGCGCCGATGATATTTATGAGCGGCTTGCCGCTTTTTGCGCTGACGAAAAATACCAATATGCAAAAGAAGGGTATAACAGCCACTATGTTGCAGCCGTCTTGATAAACCACCGTGTCAGCGAGAATAGTCCTTTGCAGGATTTGAGTTTTGCCAAACCGCAGAAAGCTGCCGGAATTTTAGCCAAAATTCGTGCCGAACAGCTTCAGCATACCGTTGCTCCTTTCGCTGATGCCGCTGCCGTTTCGGCTTCATCTTCAGCCATTGCCTCCAATTCAGCAGTTTCCCGGAGAGGGCATAATGCCGGAGCCGGTGTTTGTTCTCCGAATCCCGAACCGGGCGCAGAGCAAAAACAGGAACAGACAGGGAACCTGTTTTCCCGCATAAAAAATCAATTGTTGAAAAGACGGCAGCACGGCCGCTGGTAATATACCGCCGCTTTTTTTTCGTCGCCTTTATTTGCGGCTGCCGCTTTTATTCGCTTTCTTTATTTGTGGCCGCCGCCTTTATCCGCTTTCTTTATTTGTGGCCGCCGCTTTTTTTCACCACCTTTATTTGCAGTCTTTTGTCGTACTGCATTTTACAAAATTAATTTCTGCCCGATAGCTTTTTGTTTAAGAGCGTCGAAATATTATTGAAATAATGCTGCGTAATAGTGGGGATGGAAACCGGCTCAAGTTTCTGCCGCAGTTCGGCGCGTTTTTCCAGTTCGCGCCTGATTCTGGTATCGGCTTCGTCGTCAATCCAGGCCGTAACGTCAACATACCATCCGCCTTTACCGAACCGGGCACGGCGCCTGTCGCGTAAAACGTTGGAAAACGTATTCTCGTTGCCCCAGTGATTGTTATTGAAAGCGCAATAGGTATAGGCGTCCTGCGATGCCGTATTCATCGACGGGAAAAAGCCGTTATAATGCTGGTTGCCCGCGGCGTTTCTTCTGAAACCGCTTTGCAGGATAGAATTGGGATGGTTACGCATATGGTCCTTGATGTCGCGTTCCAGATTTTCCGAATAGATAATGCGGTTGGAGTATTTTTTGTATATATCCCGCATACCGGTTGTACTGTGAGCGCTGATTTTGCATTTTTCAATAATGCTGCCGACGGCTTCGCCGACAAAGCTTTCGGGATTTTCCTTTTTGAAGATTTCGTATGCCTGGCAGAAGCTGGCCATACTCATTCCCGCGCAGTAAAGCCCGCGGTCGATTTTACCGTAAATTCCCTGCCGGGCAAGGGCTTTGTTTGCAGCGTCAAAAGCTTGGCGCTTTTCTCCGTAAGAAAGCCTGATAACATTGTTGTAACTGCATTGCGCATAAATTTTGCAAAACGTTTCCATATCCTTTTGTTTTTGGGCTTCCATGATTTCTTTTTCGTTATCGGCATTGGTGGTTTCATGGGATATTTCCGTCAGAAAAGGGTTATCCGCAAACAGATTGAAATCTTCATTGTCCAGCATAGGAATGCCGGTCTGTCCGTCTAAATCAAGCGTCGGCTCATAAGCAAAACTCGAGTTGATAACCGCCTGTCGGGCAATTTCTTCGGCATTTGCTGCGTCATAAGGAACCGGCATATTGAACTGGCTTTGCTGGATGGCAGCATACAGGTTGTTTTCCTGCGTCTGGTCAGATGCCGTTGCGTTAATTGCCGCAATCATTTCGTGCCAGTCATCGGTATTGACGTCCCGGCCGAGGCTCAGGTTTTCCAGAGCCTGTCTCTGGCTGTCTGGCAGCGTTTTCCCGTTTAAATCATAAAAATCGGTTATCGTGGAGGCGATTGCGGCAACGGAACCGCCTTTGTCCTGGTTTTTCATCAGGGCATAATACAGATAGGCGCCCATACTGCGGTTTTGGATATAGGCAATGCCGTATTTGTCGAATATCTCGGTTTTGGCGATGATGCGCGCTTCGTCAAACGAAAGGCTGCCGTAGCTGCCGACGTGGTAAAAATTGGCCGTGGCTTTTTGGTTGCGCATAAACTTGGCATACAGTTCTCTGCTGACGCCGTATTTTCCGCCGCTTCCGTATGTTTCGTTGCTTTTGCTGAAACAGAGGTTGAAAAAGTCAATATTCGGGACGTTGTGCAGTTTGTCGTTTTGAATGAGCGGTACGGGGACTACATAGTCCGCTTCGTTAATAGGCTGCTCCGGCGGGTTCATAAACGCGCTCCAGCTCAGGTCCGGCTCGGCTATGGAAAAATCCTGTGCCTGAAGGCCAAAGGCTTCGTTGACGCTGGCATAATAGGTCGCCGCCTTGTTCAGAACTTCCTGCGGCAGGGTAAACGTGTCGGTAGTCATGGAAATTTTGCTGAAATCAAAAGCCGGGCCGGCATTTTGCATGCCTTTGAAGCCGAGATAGCCCATTCCGGCCAGCGGAATGCTGATAGCTGCATACTTCAGGGTCTTTTTGCTTTTTTCACGGACTTTCTGCTTAAATTCAATAATTTTAGCTTTCTTTTCCTGGCGTTTTTGTGTTTTATAATTTTCGACATTCAGCGTAATTGTCCTGATTTTTTGCTGTGTGCCGAGCTCTAACCCTTCTGCCGTCTTGACCGGCTGCATCTTTACCGTCTGTTTCGGTGCTTGTTGCTCTTTCTGTTTTGGCGCAAAAAGCTTCCGCGCTTTTTCTGCCGTCATTTTGACGGGAGCAGACGCACTGTGGTAAACGGCGGCAATGGTTTCGATAATCGCCTGCTTTGTTCTTCCTGCCCGGGATTTTAAGCGTCCCAGCCATGAGCGGAATCGCGCCTTCCGCAGAGCCTTCTGCTGTTGTTTCAGTTCTTTGCGGCGCTGCTTTTCGGCCTCTTTGCGCTTTTTCTCGCTTTCCTTGCGTTGTTTCTCGGCTTCCCGACGGGTCTGTTTCTGCTGTTTTGACTCTTGTACGCGCTGCCTGTCCGCCGGTTGCGACGCATAGGCGTCACTTTGCCTTTCGCTGTTTCGGCTGGCGGAGTTTGTCGTTTGGCTTTGCCGGGAAGAAACCGATGTCTGCTCATAATGTTCCAAGAAATCTTTCAGGTTGCCTTTGTGGCGGGACAAAGCCATGCGAAAATCTTTTGCCGCCTGTCCGTGCAGGCCGAATGTGTCAAGCGTCCGTTCCAGATAAGCGAAATTAGCTTTTTTATTGAGCGCTTTGGCATTTTGCTCTAAAAGGGAACGGCCGTTTTGGTTGTCTTTGTAGCGGGCAAATTCGGCAAGCAGTTTGGCTGCCTTTTTTTCTCCTGCCGCAGCAGCATTCTCCGGCTGCACTGCCGCCGTTCTGTCAGAAACGGGAGTTCTGTCGGAAACGGACGTCCTGTCGGCAGCAATCGTCTTGTCAGTACTGGCGGCATTTCGGGTTGTCGCTGCTACCGTATTTTCGGCTGCAACTGCCTGTAATTCTGCCTGTAATTCGGCAAAGCGTATTCTGCCGGACTCGTCGCGCGCAGCCTGAAGCATTAGCGTTCCATTGCTTGGGTGGAGAGGAGAAAAGGCTGCCATTGCCTCCGCTGCTGTTTTAACGGCATCATTGTCAAAGGCAAGCTGCAGAAACTCTTTTTGGTAGTCTGAATTTTTCAAAGCTTCGCCGATGTTGCCGGCGTCCTGAAGCTGGTTCGCAAGGTCTTGGGGAGAAATCGCAAACGCATAGGCCAACCGCTCAAACTTGTCCCGGTTGCGTTTATTGTGCAGGTCTTTGACGCTGAAATTGTATTCTTCCTCGATTTTGGCAAAGGCTGTTTCGGCCATTTTTTCCGCAAGCATCTGCCGGTGAACTTCTCCGGTCAAAACCATGCGGGCTTTGCCGAGCGCCATAAAGGCGGGAATATTGTCTTCTCTGGCAAACTGTTCCTGCAGGCTTTTCAGGCGGTCTTGGCGCTCATGCAGATAGTCTTTGACCCGTTCGTCGTAGTTGCGGGCGGCCTCAATATATTTGTCGGGATTTTTCCTGAAATCCTTTTCCTTGAGCGAAATTCCGAGAAAGCGGCATTTTTCCTGCAGCTCTTCAAAATATTCTTTGTCCAATCCGTCGTTTCCTCTGCTAAAGCTTGGCATCCAAAACCTCAATTCAGTTTTTTAAATCAAAGTATAAGACCTTTATACCATGTTATAAACAAAAAATCAACATTATTTGTGCGCATTTTGGCAATTTTTTTGAAAGCCGGTTAAAAAGCGATATGCAGGCAAAAAAAATCCCCGGAGCACGCATGTTGCAATGCAGTGTCCGGGGATTAAAAAAAGCTACTTGCTGCCTGACTTATACGTCCTGACCGTTCCGTCGGGAGCCGTAAGCGTCAGGGTGTAGCGGTCTTGGGAATAGCTGCCTTTGTAGCCGTTGACCGTAGAGGAATAACGCTTGTTGACAATATTCTTCCAGCCCAGGATTTTGCAGGTAAGGACGTCGACGCCGGCAATCAGCGAGTTGTCTTCCGCATACCATTCAATTCCGCCGTCAGCGGCGTCAACTGCGCGGGCAAGCCTGAATGCGGCTCCGGCACATTGCTGTGCTGCGGAATTAAAGCCGGTATAGCCGCTCTGCACATAGGTCATTTCCTGAGGAAATGCTTCTTCATAAGCGCAGACGCCGAAACTGTACCCTTCTTCAAAACGGATGACAACGGCTTTTTTGGTGATGTTGCCTTTGTGGCTTAATCCGTCGACGTCAAGCACGGCGGTAACCGCAAAGTCAAAAATTTTGCCGTGTCCGGGAACCGGGTCGGGGTTGGGATCCGGCTCTGGGTCAGGATCAGGGTTCGGATCGGGCGAGCCGCCTTTTTTGACCAGCAGAGTAACGACGGAAGCGCCGAAACTCTTTCCAAGCAGGGAAACTGTCGCCTCCGTGGTGTTTTTGGCAGAATTTTCGCCGTTCGGGATTAGGCTGTGCGTTTCATTGAAAACTGCAGTCAGGTCAAACCCGAAAGTCTGCCCGTCGAGGGCGTACCCTGCTTCATAGGCGGGATAACTGAAAACATCGCTGAAAGCGTCAGAACCGTTACTGAAACTTATCGTCTGCGTAACCGTTCCTTTTTTGAGAGTCCAGCCGTTGCCGCTGATGTCGTCCTTTCGGCTTGTCTGCATCTCGGCAGAAGCCTTAAAGTCAAAGTTTGCAACCTCCAGCGTTCTGTCTTCTTTGCCCTCAAATGCAAAAGAAAGTGCCGGCGATTGGAATTTTTGGCGTTTTGTACCCGACAGGCTCCATGTTTCGGTCTTTTCAACATAGAGCGTAAAGGAAGAAGCGCTGTTCCATTCCCATCCTTTGCCGTATTCGGTGCGAAGGAGTTCATCTGCCGCATCAGTGCTTTTTTTGACATAAGCGGCGGTCAGCTTTTCCGTGCCAGTGTCCTCCTGTCCGTAAACGCTCCAGACGGCGTTAAAATCCGCCTCGGCCCTGAAACATCCGTCCGAACCCGGAATTTCCTCCGCTCGGGAGCTGAGAAAAACGGGCGCGTCGATTTTCATATAGGGCAGGGCGGTTTTGCCTGTGCCGGAAAAATCCGAACCGGAGGCAAGAGCATAGCTTTCGTATTCAATCTCTGCCGAAATCGTCTGGCCGTCTTTAAAAGAAAACAGCCTTTCGATGTGGTGGCGCTGCGGAAGCGTGCCGGAAACGGAAGAATCGCCTGTTTCGTTCTCCAAAGCCGGCACCGGACTGTCTGTCTTGTTAAACAGGATGGTGTCTTTCGCCGGCCAGAGTTTAAGCCGTGCCTGCGGCGTCAGCGTATGCCTTGTACCGCCGGAACTGTAAACCAATTGCTGTGCGCAGGTCATAAACACCGTGTCTTCAGCCACAGCGGTTTTCCACTCGTAGTCATAAGAAATCAGCGTGATGTCATCATCTTCCATGCTGAAAATTGCCTTTTCGGCACCGTCGCACCCCGCAAACATCAGCACTGCCAGAACCAAAGCCGCGGCAGTCGGTATTCCGTACCCGAAAGCCGGCAGAAGCCGTAACGTCTGCAAAAAACGGAAAGCCCGCAAAAAGCGGAACGTCTGCAGAAAAAAACTTTTCTTTTTCATAAAAAAAATTATTAAACGTTAAACATATATACAAAAAAATAAAGTCTTATCTGCTTAAAATTTCATAAAGGCGTGTCCGCGTCTGCAAAACCTGTACCGAAACAATGCTTCGCCGTCGTCGCAAAAAACGGCTTCAGGCGCCATTGCCGTTTTGACTCAGGATGTTGCCTGCCGTCTTGCACCGTTCTTGTTGCAAATGCAGTTATTACCAAAAATATACTTCATAATATATCAAAGCAATAATATTGTATTGGCATAATAAGACTTTTAACCCCGCTATCATAAACGGAAAAAAATAAATATTCAAGCAAATTTTGTCCTTTTTGTTGTTTTGTCTAATTTGAGCTTGACAGTTTTTATCGGGCGCGTTATCATAAAGCCCTAACCAAAATTTTTTAGATATGGATTATAAAGAAAGTCGGGAGTTGCTTTTGCATGCAGAAGCCCTCTCTTATGAAAATGCCTGCCAGATTCTGGATTTGTGGCAGCAGTCGCCCAGAACATATTGCGATTTTCTGCGTAACAGCGGAACCTTCGTCTTTCTGGAATCTTATGTCGGCCAGAACGAAGAAACGGAACTTCACTCGTTTGTTCAAACCAGGCGTCGGGTTCCGTCCCCGGCTGTTGCCGAAAAGTTTTTCCGGCTTGGATATGACGATCTGAACGTCCGTTTTATGGAAATAGTCAACGCTATAGTGTTTAAGCAGGAAACTGATTTGGACATCTGCGCCTGGCCGTACGTCAACAAGTTGTGCGTCCGGCACTTCAGCCGCGAATTTATCCTCAATATGTTTCTGGATATGCATTATGTCTTTGACTTTGCCAATGACGAAACCGGGGAGGTCTTTGACATCATGTACAAAAGGCTGAACGGTTCTGCTCAGGAGCGGGAACTGCTGGCCGTCAACAGTTTTAACATCGGCGGTTGGGCTTTTTCCGGACGCAACAGCAGCGAAGAAACCATTGTCAGGCTGTATCTGACGGCGCAGCACGCTTTGCATTGCGGTATCGGCGAAGAAGCCAGCTGCCGCAAACTGTTTTTGCAGTATCTCTTTGATATCCAGCACGGGATACGGCTTTTCCGGCAGGGAAAGCTGAAAGAGCAGGGCATTGTGCTTAACTGAAGCTTTTGCCGCGGGGCTTCCTCCGGTAGGGTTTTAGGCAAATCAATCGGGGCTTGTCCCCGATTTTTTTATGCGGCGTTGCACATTCGGCTTCATCGCCGTATGTTTTCATTTTTAACGGAACTCTCGATTCTGCACATTCTTCATTTGTGCCGGAACTTTCTGAGTTCTGCACGTTCTTCATTTGTGCCGGAACTCTCAGCTCTGCACATTTTTCGTCTGTGTCGGCGCTCTAAGGCCAAGCCTGTTCTCGTCTGTGCCTGCATTCTTGTCCCGTGCATTCTTCATCTGTGGTCGTATGTGTTTGGGCGAACGAATTGTGCGTGGAAAAGACATTCCCGTTGACAAATTGCCGCGGTTTGTTAAACTGACACCGTTTTATCATTAGGGAGAAAAAGCATCATGTCCGCCTTATCAGACGAGTTCAAAGTAAAAATCCAGTATTTTATGCCTAAGAAACTATTGTCCCGCGCCGTCGGCAAACTGGCTGCCGCCGAAATGGGGCAGGGGACGGCGTTTCTGATTGAGCGTTTTATCAGATACTATAATGTCGACATGAAAGATGCCAAAATACAGGACATTGCAAAATTCAAAAGCTTCAATGACTTTTTCACCCGCGAGCTGAAAAAAAATGCGCGTCCCGTCGTCAGCGATGAAAATGCACTGGCGGAACCGGCTGACGGCACGATAAGCGAACTGGGGGAAATTTACAAAGATGCCGTTTTGCAGGCCAAGGGACATTACTACAGCCTGGAGGCTCTGTTGGGCGGAAATCGGGAAGATGCCGCATATTTTGAAAACGGCAGTTTCGCCACCACCTATCTTTCTCCGCGCGATTATCACCGCGTACATATGCCGTTGGACGGCAAACTTGAAAAGATGCTGTTTATCCCCGGCGAACTGTTTTCGGTCAATCCGCTGACCGCGCGCAATGTGGACAATCTTTTTGCCCGTAACGAACGCGTCGTTTGTTTTTTCAATAACGAAAAAATCGGCCGTTTTGCCGTCGTTCTGGTCGGTGCGACAATCGTTGCCAGCATTGCGACAGTATTTACCGGTTTGGTTGCGCCGTCCGCCGGAAAGGAAGTTACCGTTTACAACTATGCCAAAGATAACATCGTTTTGGCCAAAGGTGCCGAACTTGGGCGTTTTCTGCTCGGCAGCACGGTGATATGTGTTTTCCCGAAAGGGAAGGTTAAGTTCGCCAAGGGGCTGGCAAGCGGCACCCCGGTTAAAATGGGTGAGTGCCGCGGCGAGATAAGGAAGTAACCCGGTTACCCCCTCCCGCCCTTTGTATAGGCGTCCGCTCGCTGTTTCCGGCAGTTGCCGCCCGTCAGAGGTGCCTTCTCCCATTATTTCCGGCAGTTGGCTTCCCCGGAATAGCCAATTTTTCCGCCGTTTCCGATAATCGCCGCCGGAATAGCCTATTCTCCCGCCGTTTCCGATAGCCCTCTCTCCGAAATTGCCGTCTTTTCCGCTATTTCCAATAGTCGGCAATCCATGTTGCCGGTCGCAGGTGCTTGTAGAGTTTCTTCCAGCCGCGCGGATATTTGTCGGACTTCGGGTTTGTCGACCAGACGCCGCGCAGGGCTTCGGCAATGCCGGGTTCGCCGTGAAACGCGACCATCTTGAGCCCTTTGATGTCCGGCAGCTTTGGCTCGGCGAAGTAGCGCAGCAGCGGGTGCGGCAGGCAGTGAAACCGGAAACTTTTGAACCAGTCATCCGGCCAGAAATTGATTTTTCCGTATTTTTGCATAATCATTGCAGACATATACTGTTGTGTTGCCGTGCCAAACGTGCGGATAACCTCTTCCGCGTGCCGTTCGTAATATTGTTTGATAAATCCGAGCGTGCCGACCACCCACGAATAACAGCTCGCCTGCGCAACCTGATTAGCCTTTTTGCCGCGGCGGTGCGCCCAGTCGTTAATCGCGTAAACTTCGTTGCCTTGCGGGTAGTCGAAAAGTTCGTCCAGATTGCCGACAATCAGCGAGTCGAGGTCAAAGAAAAACACCCGTTGTCCGTGCAAGCCTGCCAGATTGTCGTCGCACAGCCCCGAAGCCTTCCGGTGATTGCCGAAAACCAGCTCCGGCGCCACATTGAGCACCGGCAGCGGCCGGGAAATAATATCCTCGTTCAGTCCCTCCGACCGCTCGGTAAAACAGTAAAAGTTAACATCATAAGAGGTATTGCGTTTAATTGCCGCGCAGAGTTTGTTGACGTCTTCGGCACCGTAATAAGTTCCCCATTTGATGCAGATAACGTTAAAAGTTTTAGTCATATCAGTCCAGTCTCCGGAAAATGAAAGGTTATGTTAAAAAAATGTGTCCGCAGCTTATGCGCCGGTTTCTGCAGCCCCGGTTTCTGCTGCCCCGGTTTCTGCCTGCAGCAGCGTCGGAAACGGATAATCCGCCGCGTTGAAGTTCCCGCCGAGCAGGGCGGCAACATACCCCGCAACCGCCGTTTCGTTAAACAGGGCATGATAATGCCGCCAGCCGCGTTCTGCGGTTTTTGCCCGTTCCGCGGGAAATTTTCTGAATCTTTCGATTTGCTCAATCAGCTCTTCCGCTGAACTGAAAAATCCCGCTTCGTCTTCGTCGAACAGGTCGCCGAAACCGGTATGCCTGTCAATGTAAGTCAGGCAGCCGTTGCCCATTGCGTGTGCCATTCTGTCGGAAGAATAGAGATAGTCGTGGTTGCTGAGCGAAAGGTTTAAAACGCCGGACGCTTGTTTCAGGGTATCAAAATAAACGGTTCCGTTAAGCATCGGAGATGAAATCCGCGGGAATAAAAAGCGGTTTTCGGGTGCCCGCCGTTGCAAAAATTCGGCAATTTCCCTGCCATAGGCCATCTTTCCGCCAAATTCGCGCAGCTTAACCGGCGATGCGGCAAACAACAGGTCATACATTGGTGCCGGGTTGGCAAAGGTCTGTCCGTCTTCAATTCCCTTATCCACCGGATTGGGGATAAAGCCGACATTGTGCCGGATGGGGTCAAACTGCCGCAGCAGTTTCCTGTCGGCGGTCGTTGTCAGCGAAAAGTCAACCGCATCAAGCTTGCTTTTGATGTTGCCGATGTTATGCTCGCCCCAGTCGGTGTACGGGTTGATGCAGTCGACATTCCATTGCAGGATTTTGACGCCCGGTACTTTGTCGCGGATTTTCAAAAGCGTTTCCGCCGTTATGATGTCGGCATGCCCGAGTATAATGGCGTCGGGACGGAAATCCAGGCAGTAATGGTAAAAATTGTCATTGGTTTTGCGCACGCTCCACGGCGTTTTGGTGCCGAACAGCGCAAGGGCACGCGCCGCTTCCCTGTCGTTATAGCAAACGGTCTGATGCCCGAGGCGGGCCAGCCCGTTGTTAAGCTTGTATGCCATGCCTGCCCAGAAACAGCCTCTGAGCCGCAAAGTCTTGAAATAGGTGCAATGGACGATTTTCATCGCTTTCATAATCCTGAAAAACTCCTCGTTTTCAAAAGGTTGATGTCAATAAAACGGTGCTGAAAAAATACGACCGTTTAAATTCATCACCTCAACCGAAGTTCAGCCGAAATAAATGTTGATATATTCAGATAGTTATTGCGCTCGCCATCAGGTGCGGATATGATAGAAAAAACGGTCGTATTTTATAATCAAAAGATGTAGAAAACATGAAAAAGCTGGCTCTGTCGTCGGAAATTTACCTTATCAAAGCTTCGGAATTAAAAAGGCTGCCTCGTGCCGCCGAGATAAACGGCAATATCTCAGGCACCCTTGCCGCAAGCGCCGCTCCGCAGGTTTCCTCCCGCGAAATTACCGTCCTGCTTAATGCCGATGCCGCGGCGGCGTCAGGCGATAAAGAAGTTGTTCCGGCCGCTGACGTGCTGCTGTCGGGTGCTGAAACCGTTTCTGCTGCCGCGGACGGGGATTTTCTGCCGGTACGTTTTGCCTATCGCTCGTATCCGGCGTGGCAGGCGTTTTTCATCAATCTGATTAAGCCGGTAAAGCGGAAATTTTACTCGGTTTTTCCGTCAACCTATACGACAACGCTGGCCTGCCTGCTCGCCAACAACATTACCCGCGGCGAACGCAACGAGCAGAACGCCTACCAGTGGACCAACAAAAAATGGCAGATAAGCCGCGAAGAGGCGCATCGCCGTTACAGCGATTTGTATAATTCCATCAAGGCCAACGGTTACGATGCCAAAAGCCCGATGCTGGTTATGCTCAACCGCAAGTTCGGTGTCAAGGACCAGCTGCTGCAGGGGCATCATCGCATCGGCATCTGCAAAGCCCTTAACGTCAACGAAGTCAGCATATCGTTTTGGGCGGTGCCGCGTTCGTTCGGCTTTTTTAAATTGTTCACAAAAAGGAAAATATCATGAAGATTATGCTGGTGCGCGACCGTAACGTGCTCAACAACAACTGGCTTGCCTATTTTGCCAATTTGCTGCATGAACGCGGGCATGAGGTAGTCATTGCCTGCGATACTTACGGCAAACTCGGCGTTTCCGCGCCGGGGCATGAATTGGAGCCGGGGGTTCGCCTTGCCAATGTCAACGGCAAAACATCTTCGCCGCTGCAGAATTTCTGGCGCCGTATCCGCTGCAAGGCGCTGCCGTCGTGGCACCTGTTTGACCGTCTGATAAAAGCCGAAAAGCCCGATGTCATCATCTGCTATTTTCCGGTGGATTTGTATAACGTAACCCGCTTTCAACATCATAATATTCCGATAGTGCAGATGGTGCATGGTTATCCGCCGATGATTTTGGATAAGGTTCTGCACAAAAATCCGTTGTCGCGCGCGTTTTGCCGTCAGAGCTTTGCCCGGATAAACACCTGGCAGGTGCTGATGAACTCGTATAAAAAGGAAATAGACCCGTTTTTTGCGCCGCAAAACGTCGTCCGTATTGCCAATCCCGTCAAACAGTATGCCGAAAATGAAATGGCCGACTTGTCCGCGGAAAAGAAACGTATTATCTATGTCGCGCGGATTGAGAAAAAGACCAAACGCCCGCACTTGCTGGTCGAGGCGTTCGCCAAAATCGCCGCGGAATTTCCCGATTGGAAAGTGGAAATCTGGGGGATGCGCAAATATCCTGAATATGAAAAGGAAATCAACGATTTTATCAGGGCACACAACCTGACGGGGCAGGTAGCGCTGATGGGGTATACTGAGGATGTCGAAGGGCTGTACCGCCGTGCGGACATTCACGCTTTTCCGAGTGCCAGCGAAGGGTTCAGTCTGGCGATTGCCGATGCCATGTCCATCGGTCTGCCGCATGTCGGCTTTAAAGACGCCCACTCGGTGAATGAGATTATTGTCGACGGGCATAACGGCTTCCTTGCCGATAATGTTGACGATTTCGCCGCCAAATTGAAAATATTGATGAAAGATAAAGAGCTGCGTATAAAATTCGGGCACAACGCGCACGAAGATATGAAAGCCTATGCGCCGGAAATCTTAATGAACCAGTGGGAAGAACTGTTTCAAAAGCTGTGCCCCGCCAACCCGGATACGAAAAAATAGCGCCCCTGCTTCCATATGGCGCTGCGCCGTTGGTTGTTGGCTGCCCTTCGCCGCATCCGCTCCGGCGCTTTCGCTCGCACCGCCGCACCCTTTTCAGTCTTCAGCTGTTCCTTTGGAGCGCAATACATCGGAAAGGCTCAAGAACCTGTGTCCCAGCTGTTCCAGAAAAGCGAAATCCGGCTGCGGATGAAACAGTTTGGCCTTAATGTAGCGGAAAAAGTCCGCCGTCCAATACGGATGTTCCAAATTCTTTTTGACGTATTTCCAGTTTGCCGACAAAGCCTTAAGATAAATAATCGCCGCCGTATCTTTGTCCATGCTGTCATAATAGTCAAGCAGCAGGTTGTAATGGGCAAAAAAGCGGTCGTTGTCCAGCTGGTTGGTATTTTTGCTGAGGTTGTTGGTTTCTTTGGGAACCAGCACCACGTTGGCGTACATCTTGACAATACCGTCGGCAAAACGCGCTGCCCGGAGCGGAATGCTCTCGTCCTGAATAAACACGCGCGTATCCGCGCCGCCGGCTTTTTGCAGAACCGAGCGGCGGATAAGCTGCCCCATCCGGGTAAACCTCCCTTTAAGCACGGCCCGCAGCGCGTCTTTTTTGTAAGAATAGTCAAAATCGTCCGGCATCATTTCCGCTGCAATTTCCATCGGCTCTTTGCCTGTTTTGGTAAACTGACCGTAAACCATATCCGCATGGTGCTTGTTGGCAAGCTCCAGCATCTTCTCTGTCGAATTGAGCGGAAAAATATCGTCTGAATCCAGCATTCGCACCCATTCGCCGCGGGCAAGGGCTATGCCGCGGTTAATGGAGATGCTGATGCCCTCGTTCTTGTCTTTTCTGACGATGGTAACGTTCTCAATCCCGCGTGTCATTTCCTCAATAATCTCGACCGAGCGGTCTTTGGAAAGGTCATCGACGAAAATATACTCTGGATTTTTGAGCCCTGTCTGGTTCAAAAGCGCTTTCAGCACCGCCGGCAGATAGTATTCTTTGTTATAAACCGTCATGACAAATGAAACGTCAGGTTTTTGCTTTTTGCTCGCAGTCATACTCAATTCTCGTCAAAAGTTACGTCTATAGTCCCAGTATAAACCGAAAAAGGCGCTATGCAACTGAAAATTTAAAATTTTACGCTCTTAATTTCCTCGTCGTCCTTATAGGTAACCACGCGCACCAGTTCGCCCCTGCGGTTAAATTCTTTGGCCGTGCCGTCCAGCTTGTCATTTTTGCGGTATGCCAAAACTTTCGGCTGCTCGTTGTCATAATAGGAAAAGGCCGGTCCTTCGCGTTTGCCGTTGACGTATTCCGTGTAGCTGATGAGGTGGTTGCCCGGCGTATAGAGGCGGGACGGGCCGTGGAGCTTTCCCCTGCGGTAGGTTATGGATGTCTTGACCGCGCCGTTTTTGTAATATTCTTCAAACACACCGTTCTTTTTGCCTCTGAGGTAGCTTCCTTTGCGTCTGAGATCGCCGTTCGGATAATAGGCAATTTCTCCGCCTTCGGGTTTGCCCTTGCGATAATAGCAGACTTCTTTTTCCGCGCCGTCAGGATAATATTCCACGGTTTTGCCGTGCGGCTGCCCTTTTTGGTAATACGCTTCCAGCAAAACCGACCCGTCACGGTCATAAGCTTTGTACAAACCGCTGATTTTTCCGTCGACATAGTGGATTTCTTCCTGCAGCTGCATATTGTCGGCATATTTCTGATACACGCCTGTAATCGGCCTGTGTGCCGCATCATAGCGGATGCCGTTTTCCTCGACCGATGTCTCGTCAGTGTAAAGCGTCGTCAGCTGCGCAACGTGGCAGCCGCCGAGCAGCAGCATAACCATGCCGAGCGCCGCCGTTTTTCTCGCCGCCAGACGCCGTGTTGCCAGCTTGCGCAAAATCATGCGCCGCAGCGCCAGTTTTTTGGCCGCGAATTTTTGCGCCGTAATGTCCAATATGTTTTTTCTAGCCATCGTTTTTACCTCTTAACGCCATAATTATTCTGAAACTTGTTAAAAAAACGTAAAGTATTTTGCAATAATGTTGACATCTCGTTTTAAACCCGTATCTTAACGGCAAAGGAGAATGTAACATGTTAAAGTTTTTAAGTATATTGCTGGCCACAGCCGTTCTTGCTGCGCCGGCCTATGCCCGCCGCAAAAAAGCCCCCGTTCTGGAAGACAACAAAGCGTATGTGCTGTATCTTCAGGGATGCCCGATTTGCCAAAACGCTCTGGAGTATATCAACGAACGTTATCTGACCCGCCCGGATGTTGTCCGGGTTGATTTGGAAACCGAAGAAGGGCGCTCGCTGCTGAAACAATGTGCGAAAAAATTTGGTTTCAAAAGCGTTGTCGCTCCGGTTGTCTGCATCGGCGACAAGCATTTCATGGGGTGGTCGACCAAAGCAGCCCGCGATTTTGACCAGTATCTGGTGGAACTGCACGGCTGATTGCGTCGCCGGTGGTCTGCATCAGCCCGCTGCCGCCGGTCAGAATTGGTTGGACTGCACGGCAGACAGCGTAGCCGACGGAATGTGTCAGACTTTCAGGCTCATAATCTGTGAAACTTCCGTATAGCCCAGTTTATGATAAAAAGCCATGGCGCCGGAATTGAAGCAGAAGACCTCCAGTTCAATATTGGCAATGTTGTCGGCTTTGGCTCTTGCTTTGACGGCCTCGTTAAGTCTTTGTCCGATTTTTTGCCCGCGGAAAGCTTCGCTGACGGCAATGTCATAAATTTTATAATATCTTTGGTAAAGAAACAGAGTGTCGGGTTTTTCTTCTTTTGCCGCAAAAACGATTCCTGCCACTTTGCCGTCCGCCAAAGCGACCAGGCCGAAAGTGTTTTCGTTTCTGATAATCCATTCCAAATAGGGGCGCGAATGTTCCTTGGGTATTTTGCGGAAATAATCCGGCGCTCCGGAACAATGCAGCAGGTTGGATTCATAAAAAACATCTAATGCGCCGTCGATATACTCCGGCGTCAAATCAACAATTTGTACGTTCATTTTCACCTCAAATATTAGTGTTTTATTGCACTTTCACCGCCAAAATAGCTTGGAAATCAGAGAATTTCAAGCACAATTTTCATGTTGCCTTGTTCCCGCCGTTTGATGTCGGCAGTGCCGGAAATTGTTTCTTTATTCTATATCTTTAAGGTGATGAAATAAAACGTTCATTTAATTTCTACTATCATACGTATTTTTTTAAAGCAACAGTAAAATGTTATTTTTCAAGAAAAATACTACAAAACGGCATAATCATGATTACATATCAAAAATGATGAAATAAAACGAACGTTTAAATTAAACAGCATAAGGTTGTCGACGAGGTCCATATGCCTGAAATAAGTGTCATAATGCCAGTGTATAATACCGAGGAAACTTTTCTTCGCCATGCTATCGAGAGCATTTTGGTACAGAGTTTTGCTGAGTTTGAATTGATTGTGGTTAATGATGGGGCTAATGCCCAGACAACTCTTGTTATTGATAAATATGCTACTGAAGATAAAAGAATTAAAGTTATTCATAATCCTGTCAATAAAGGAGTTTCTTTTGCAAGAAATATAGGAAAAACTCAGGCTGTGGGCGAATTTATTATGTTTGTTGACGCAGATGATCTTTGTCATCCGGAACTCTTGCAAATTCTTTATCAAACTTTGGTCGATAATCAAGCCGATATCGCCGGTTGTTGTGTTAAAAATATTACTCAGGATCATGAATTTGAAAATCAAAATGCGGGACATCCTAAAATTAAAATTTTTGCTAATCCTTTGGACGCATTTATGAAAAAAAGAAATATCCGAACAGAGGTTTTTGCACGTTTGTATCGAAAAAATATTGTAGAAAATATCAGATTTCCCGAAGGAATACGTTATGAAGATGTGTATTTTACGACGCTTGCTATGTTTGGAGCCCGTTCTTTTGTGATGATTGAAAATGAACTGTATGGATATAGAAAACATGCACGCTCATTTGTTCGAGAAGATTTTACACAGGAAAAAGCTAAATATTATTTGGACATTATTCGTCAAGTTGACGCTTTTTTCAAAACGAAAAATGATAAAATTCGTCGGGATGTACGTAGAAATATTCTAAACCAAAGAGTTAAAATGATTTTTAATCAAAGTGTTAGAAGGCAAAGAGAGAACAGTGAACGCAAAAGGATATTTTCGTTTTTGCAAGGCGAACTCAGAAATTTGTATGCACATGGCATTGTCGACTATCAAATGCTTAAGGTGAAACATAAAATATCATTGTGGTTGTTGTTAAATTTGAAAAATCCAAAGTACAGCTTGCTTTGGACGAAAATTGCAAAGGAGTTTTAAATGAAAACTTATTATATCGTAAGCGGGGGATTTGACCCAATTCACGAAGGTCATGTGGAAATGATTAAAGCTTCTGCTCAGGCTAGCGACGGTGTTATTGTTTTAGCTAATTCTGATGATTGGCTGTGCCGTAAAAAGGGTAAAAATTTTCACACAATGAAAACACGTAAAGCTATTTTGGAGAATCTTAAGGGTGTTGTTGATGTGTTAGAGTTTGATGATACAGACAATTCTGCATGTGATGGTATTAAAAAAGCCAGAGCAAAGTATCCGGACGCCCATTTGGTATTTGCAAATGGCGGTGATCGCGGAAAAGATAATATTCCGGAGGGACCGGCTTGTCAGGCTTGCAACGTTGATTTGGCTTTTGGTGTTGGCGGGGATAATAAAGCAAACTCTTCATCTTGGATTTTAGATAAGTGGAAAAAGTAAGTAATGGCTGTATACGTTTTTGATATGGACGGAACACTTACTCCCGCTCGTTTACCGATGACGGCTGAGTTCGCTATACACTTTTATGAATGGCAGAAAAATCATAAAAGCTTTATAGCCACAGGTTCCGATTTGAAAAAGGTTGGAGAACAATTGCCGCCAAGCATTATCCAATCATTCAGCGGAATTTATAGCTCAATGGGAAATGTGCTCACAGCAAAAGATGAATTGGTCTATAAAAGAGACTTTAAGCCAGAAAAGGAATTGTTGGATAAATTGGAATATTATCGGCAAAACACAACTTATCCGGGGGAATTGTATCCTAATTATATAGAGCAACGTATCGGAATGATAAATTTCTCGGTGCTTGGGCGTAATTGTCCGCATGAAGAACGCAACAAATATAGTGTTTGGGATAAAGTGAGCGGCGAAAGACAACGCTTGGCGGATGAATTGCGGGCAGTTTTTCCTCAGTATGATATCAGTATTGGCGGAAGTATCTCATTGGATATTACTCCAAAAGGCTTTGGTAAAGGGCAAATTGCTCAACATTTGAGACAGCGCTATCCTGATGAAAAAGTCATCTTCTTTGGAGACAGAACGTTTGAAGGCGGTAATGATTATGAGCTTGCGCAGGCATTATTGAAACTTGAAAATACGCAGGTTGTGCAGGTTGCTTCTCCTGAAGATGTTCTCATGTATTTGAAAAATAACGGATAGTATTCGGGAAAAGCCGCTGATGATAAAAGTCTTGTATGATATTGAGCAGTTATTGAGTGCTAAAGGGAAAGAAACCGGTATTTGTCGGGTATCTTTGGAAGTCTTAAAAGAACTTAACCAAAGGCCCGGTTATGAGGTTTATCCTTTGGTGACAATTAAAGATAAAGGCGCAGCAGAATATCTAAAAAATAAGGGACTTGAAAACTTGGTTGATCGTACTGTGTATCTGCCATATCTTAAGAAAACAACAAAATGCTATAATTGGCGGCAAAAAATTAAATCAGCTTTGTTGATGCGGTGCTTTGGGGAACGGTATAAACAAGAGATAGATAAATATGATGAATATGTCAGTATCTTTTCTCCTATTTCCGATATTGTTTATGATTCACACGTTCATACAAAGATTTTTGTGCATGATTTAATCCCGATTAAATTTCCTGAATTTACTTCGGCAAAATTTGCTGAAAAATATAAAAAGTGGATGGCCAATTTGAGAGCAGATGAGGTTTTTTGCATCTCTCATTCAACTCGGATGGATTTTTTTGCGGAACGTCCGGATTATGACGAACGTAAAGTTAAAGTTGTATATTTGGCGGCCGATGCAAAATTTAAACCGACCTCTTCTCCTGATATACGAGAAAAGTACGGCATTAAAACTAAGAAATATTTTTTGGCAGTTTCTGAATTAACCGAAAGAAAGAATTTTGAACATCTGGTGAAAGCGTTTTTACGGTTTTTAGATAATAGTAAAACTGAAGATATTTCACTGGCTATTATTGGAGTTAAAAGAGCCGGTTATGAGGCGCTTAATCGCTTGGTTGCAGAACAAAAATCGTATCAAGATAAAATTGTTTTGACGGGGTTTGTGGCTGATGAGGATATGGCTGCGCTTTATAGTCAGGCGGAGGTCTTTATATATCCGAGTTTATATGAGGGCTTCGGCTTGCCGGTGCTGGAAGCTATGCAATGCGGAACAGCGGTTGTATGTAGTGACAATTCATCATTACCAGAGGTGGGGGGAGAGGCTGTTCAATACATCAGCGGACACGACGAAGCTGAAACCGCTCGGGTTTTATCTGAGTTGTATTATAATGACACACTAAAAGAAAAACTTCAAATTCAAGGACTTGAACGAGCAAAGTATTTTAGTTGGAAACGTAGCGTTGACGAAATTTTTAAATAGTTAAGGAGAGTTTTATATGAAAAAGGCAATAATAACGGGTATTACCGGACAAGATGGTTCTTATTTGGCAGAGCTCTTATTGGATAAAGGTTATGATGTTCATGGTCTTGTGCGTCGTAGTTCATCTTATAATACTTCAAGAATTGAACATTTAGTGACAAATAAAAATTTGCATTTGCACTATTGCGATTTGACTGATTCTGTTAATCTGATTCGCTTAATTAAAGAAATTGAACCGGACGAAATTTATAATTTGGGGGCACAGTCTCATGTTAAAATTTCTTGGGATTGTCCGGAATTTACGGCTGAAACCGATGCTTTGGGAACTCTGCGTCTGCTGGAAGCTATCCGGATTAACGGTTTGGAAAAGAAAACCCGTTTTTATCAAGCTTCAACGTCTGAATTGTTCGGACTTATTCAGGAACCGGTACAATCTGAAAAAACACCGTTTTATCCTCGCTCTCCTTATGGTGTGGCTAAATTATACGGATATTGGATTACGGTTAATTATCGCGAGAGTTTTAATATTTTTGCTTGCAACGGTATTTTGTTTAATCACGAGAGTCCGCGCCGCGGTGAAAACTTTGTTACCCGTAAAATCACTTTGGCGGCCACGCGTATCAAAGAAGGCCTGCAAGACTGTCTTTATTTGGGCAACCTTGATGCCAAACGCGACTGGGGACACGCCAAAGATTATGTTGAAGGAATGTGGCGCATTTTGCAAGCCGATAAGCCCGAAGATTATGTTCTTGCGACCGGAACAACAACTTCCATTCGTGATTTTGTAAATATGGTGTTTGAAGAACTAGGCTTTGAGCTTGAGTGGCAAGGCAAAGGTGTTGATGAAAAAGCTATCGACAAAGCAACCGGCAAAGTTATCGTAGCCGTTAATCCCGAATTTTTCCGTCCGGCAGAAGTTGAGCTCTTGCTAGGCGATTCAACCAAAGCCAGAACACAACTCGGCTGGAAACCTCAATATGACTTGAAAGCTTTGGCAAAAGAAATGGTCGCTGAAGATTTGAAATTGGCGCAAAAAGAAAAAGTTCTTAAAGCCAACGGTTTTGAAACCAACACAACTTATGCCGCTTAAAAGGGAAAATAATGAGCAAATATTTAATTACGGGAGTTCAAGGGTTTGTCGGCCGATATTTTGTAGAATATCTGTTGAGTCATGAGCCAGAGGCAAAAATTTTCGGTGTTGATATTGCACAGACGTGTGATATGCCTATTGCATATCATTCCGTTGATTTGAATAATGCAATCCAAACGGAACAAATTATTCAGAGTACCATCCCTGACTATATTCTTCATTTGGCCTCAATCAGTTCGGTGGGTCAAAGTTGGCAAAATCCAGCGCTCTGTTTTAAAAATAATACAGATATTATGCTCAATATTTTGGAAGCTGTTCGGAAGCAGAATTTGAAAACGCGCATTTTATCCATAGGCTCTTCGGAGGAATATGGTGAATATGCCTCTCAAGAGATGCCCTTAAAAGAAGCGTATAAGCTTAATCCGCTTAATCCGTACGCAGTTGCTAAAGTAAGTCAGGAAATGCTGTGCAAGGTTTATACGGTATTGGACGTTGATGTTGTGATGACGCGTTCTTTTAATCATATCGGGCCGCGTCAAAGTGATAGATTTGTTGTTCCCTCATTTATCAAACAGTTGGTCACAATAAGTCAGGGCAAGCAAGAAGTTATGTCCGTCGGGAATATTGAAGTTGCTCGTGATTTTACTGACGTTAGAGATGTGGTTGCTGCTTATTACGCTATTTTGCACAGAGGTAAAAGCGGAGAAGTTTACAACGTTTGTTCCGGAACTTCGCATAAATTATCGGAAATTATCAAAACGGCGGAAAATATTTTGGGCATTAAAGCTGATATCAGAGTTGATGAAACACGGTTACGTCCTAATGATGTGATGCTGATATGCGGCGATAATACCAGATTAAAACAGGAACTGGCGTGGTATCCAAAATATCGTTTGGAACAAACCATAAAAGATATTGTAACCTATTGGCAACAAAATTAAGGACAAACTATGGCTAAGGATAAAAAAATCAATTTATTGTTTGACGCAACAATTATAGTAAATGCGTATGATAAAAAACAATCAAATCGCAGCGGGATTTTTTTTGTAGCTCTGAATGTGTTAAGGCAACTGTCTCATTGTAAAGACATAACGATATATTTATACTCTCAGAACCTTAATTTGGAAAGATGTTGGAATAAAATAAAAAAACAGCATTTTCAAGATCAAAATTCAAAACGTATATTACCGCATATACCAGGTATAAAAGAAAAAATTAATTATAAAATAATAAAAAACCGGGAGAAACTCAAATATTTCTGCAAAAAAAATAAAATATTAAGATGTACTTGGTTGAAAATGAAAATTGCATTAGATAATTTTTTGTATCAATTACTGAAAGTAATAATCAAAGAGGATGCGTATTCTAATGTAGATGTTTTTCTCTCGCCTGTTTTTCCGGTTCCTGACGTTATACATAATAATAAAAAGATAAAAAAATATATATTTCTCTATGATTTAATTCCGTATATTTTTTCAGATAAGTATAAAGAGCATCTGAAACCGACAACATGGTTCAGCAAATTACTGGGTTCGTTATCAAATGATGAAATTTATTTTGCAATTTCGGAATGTACGAAACGTGATTTTTTAAAATACTTTCCAAAATTAAAAGAAGAAAATATTGTGGTTACACTGCTTGGTTATAATGAAAATTTTTATAAGGCTGATGCTCAATCTCAAAGTATGGTCAGACAGAAATATGGCATTCCGCTTAACGGAAAATATGTTTTTAGTTTGTGTAATATTGAGGAAAGAAAAAATCTGATAAGGGAAATTAAAACATTTGCTGATTTTATTAATAAAAATCATATAGACGATATGTATTTTGTTTTGGGAGGGGCTAAAGTACAGTCTTTTATTGAGATTTTTGAAAAAAGTATTGATAGTTTGGATTTTGTTAAAAACAGGATCATCAGAGCAGGATACATAGATGATGAAGATTTAGCCCCGTTATATAGTGGCGCTGAGTGGTTTGTATATACGTCTCAGTACGAAGGGTTTGGCTTGCCTCCATTGGAGGCTATGGCATGCGGATGTCCTGTCATCACGAGCAACAGCTCATCCTTGCCGGAAGTCGTCGGTGATGCGGGAATTATGATTGATTGGGACAGTGATGAACAGCATATCCAAGCGTATGAAAAATACTATTTTGATAAAGAATTTCGAAACAGTATGGCTGAGAAGGGGATAGAAAGAGCTTCTCAGTTTTCTTGGACAAAATGTGCCGACATAATGATTAATAAAATGAAACGGGATTGCGAAAATGCGTAAAAAAATTAATTTAGTATTTGATGTATCTATTTTACATGCCGGTTTGGATAAACAGGCAGGACGTTCTGGAATTTATTTTACAGGATTCAACATTCTGAGACAGTTCATACAGTCTAAAGATTTAAAAATATCTTTTTACTGTCGACAGGACTGGATTAAAAAACTCAAAAAAGGATTAAAAAACGAGTTATCTGAATTTAAAAATTATAAAATTATTAATAAAAATTTGAAGAAATATACAGAGAAATCAGATTATTATAAATTAAGGAAAAAAGAAGCAAAGAAAGCAAAAAAGAAGTTAAAAAAAGCTTTTTTTCATGTAATGTACGCTTATTGGAAATTTCGGCTTAGATGCCATCAGTATAAACTTTCTAAAATTGATGTCTTTTTTTCTCCGGTGTGGGCTATTCCTGAAGAAATTAAAAATATCGAGAACATAAAAAAATATACATTATTGTATGATTGCATTCCTGTTTTATTCAAAGAATATTATCCGCAAATGCAAGCAGGAAATTACTGGTTTATAAATTTTCTGAATAGCTTAAATTCTAAAGATTATTATTTTTCTGATTCACAATGTACCAAAAATGATTTTCTTAAAATTTGTCCGCAAATTCAGGAATCACAAATATTGGTTACCCCTTTGGCGGCAGCGGAAACTTTTTACCCACAACCAGAGTTAACCTCAGATGTGTTTAATCGTTACGGATTGCAGGGTATTGACAAATATGTATTCAGTTTGTGCACATTGGAACCGAGAAAGAACCTTGTTAGAGCTGTTAAGACTTTTATTCAGTTTATTAAAAAGAACAATATTGAAAATATGTCGTTCATTTTGGGAGGAGGTCATTGGAGTAGCTTTTTAGAAGTTTTAAAACAGGAAATTGAAGATTTGGATTTATACCAGAACAAAATTATCAGAGCTGGTTATATAGATGATGAAGATTTAGCCCCGTTATATAGTGGCGCTGAGTGGTTTGTATATACGTCTCAGTACGAAGGGTTTGGCTTGCCTCCATTGGAGGCTATGGCATGCGGATGTCCTGTCATCACGAGCAACAGCTCATCCTTGCCGGAAGTCGTCGGTGATGCGGGAATTATGATTGATTGGGACAGTGATGAACAGCATATCCAAGCGTATGAAAAATACTATTTTGATAAAGAATTTCGAAACAGTATGGCTGAGAAGGGGATAGAAAGAGCTTCTCAGTTTTCTTGGACAAAATGTGCCGACATAATGATTAATAAAATAAAACGGGATTGCGAAAATGATAGATAAAATAATTATTACCAGTGATTTTTTGCGTTGGAGTCATGATAAAATGTCAAACAAATGGTTTTCTCAGTTATTTGAGTTTTATCTGGAACATGTTACAGAACTTCCTGTATATATTGTAGGCAATGCGTTATATAATAACAAAAACTGCCATTATATAGCCTTTGATGTTGAAGAATTCTATAGTTATTTCGGTATTAATATTTCGGCTCTGTCACAGACAGAAAAACTCAAAGCATGGTTAAAAATATTTAATGTAAATGAATTCCATAAAAAAGCCTATGAATATGTTTATAGTGTTTTTAAAAACTCATTGGTAGTTGGACATGAAATGTCTAATATATTGACCAACATACTGGATTACTATAAGATACCCTATATAGATACAAACACGCATCCAATCCGATACATGGATGATCAATTTTTTGGTTTTCGAAGTAACGTTCCGGGAATCTATGAAAAAATTCTGGATTACCAGTATGATGAAATAAATTTTTATACTTTTGCAAACTACATGAAAAGTAGTTTTGTATTCAGAAATTGTATACCGTCTCTGAAGGAAAATTCTGTTTTATTTTGTGGGCAAATGGACATAGATAAATCAATTATCGATTATAAGACAAATGATATCTACAGAATTCTTGAACATAAAAAGGAGTTTGAAGAAAGTATCAAAGGATTTGATCATGTTTACGTCAAAAATCATCCCTATTATCAAATGAGTAAAGAACTTAATGATTATTTTAATAGTTTGGGAAATGTTGAGTTTACAAACAGTAATTTCTACACATTAGTGTCTTCTCCACAAATAAAGAAAGTTGTGGCAATCTCTTCGGGAACACTTATCGAAGCAAAATATTTCGGTAAGCAAACGCAGTCATTGCTAAGAAATAGTGTTAATATCCAGAATGAAAAAAAAGTCGATACTCATAAATTTATTTCAGTATACGGAGATTATTGGACACTTCAGTTTTGGTCCGGTATACTGTCTCCGGTTATTAAAACAAAAAAAATAGAAAATAATCAGTTTATATATTTACGCAACAAGCTTCGGAATTCCCGGTTTATGTATTGGGGGTTTACTGATTTTGATCAAGAATATCTGCTAGAACAGTTACAAACTGATATTAATAATATAGTATTAAATAAATCTCTTTTTACAGATTATAAAAGCAGAATAATAGATTTAAAAAAACGTACTTTTTCAAAAATGGGCCGAATATACAAAAGCATTAATAAAGTAAATTTATTAAAATGTTTGAAATTAAATGTTCCGTTAGATAAAAAAATATTGTACAATAAAGATATTTCATATTTAATTGATTTGCACGGTTTTGGTCGTTTTGAGCATTGGGGAGTATGGACAACTCAATCAGAAGCCATAATGAAGATAAAAGTTCCGTCAGCAAAAAAAAATTATTCTTTAGAAATGAAAGTTCGTCCCTTTATCAATAAAGCAAAGCCTGAGTTGAGGTGTTGTATTTATGTAAATAACAGGCGTGCGGCATCCCCTCGGTTTACTTTGGAAAAAAATACGGATTATATTAATATACCTATACGCAGGGAATGGTTAAATTCCTCCAAAGTTGTCATTTCCTTTAAATTCGAACTTTTGAAATCTCCCAAGGCCTTAGGCTTAAGTGAAGATTGTCGCCTGTTGGGAATGGGGATTGAATATATTAAATTAACGAAAGGAAAGTAATATGTATAGAAGGTTGAAACGTAAAATTACAAACCGTTTTTTAAAAGATTTATATGGAATAAAATGTAAAGAAATTGAAGAAGTATATCTTGCCTCAAAAAAAGTCATATCGTCTCCTGAATCGGTTTATAATAATAAAAGGGTGTTGTGGAATGAAACCACTAAGGTATATGATGTAAAAGATATTAGGGAACAGAAGGGCATTAATAGTATAGGCTTTTTTAAAGAGAACATAGGTTTATCTCATTCTGCCAGATATTTTACACGAATTCTTCAGTATGAAAAAATTCCTTTTACTGTTAATCATTTTGAGCTTAAAAAAGATGGACACACTAATCACGAGTTTGATCGTTATTTGGATGATTCTCTGAAATATAACGTTAACGTTTTTAATTTTAACAGCAATTACTGTATGGAGTATTATAAACGATTTCCTGAAAGATTTAATAAACATTATAACATCGGTTATGGTTATTGGGAGTTTGAAAAATATCCGTTATCATTTTTAAATCAAAATAATGTGTTTGATGAAATGTGGGTATCGACTGATTTTATTTTAAAATCTTTTTGTCAGTACTATGTGATCCCGGTTGTAAAAATACCAATAGCTATAGATTTTGATGTTAATAATTTGTCAAAATATAATCGTAAATATTTTGGTTTGCCGGAGAAGGCTTTTGCATTTATTTTTACTTTTGATGTTGGTTCTGAAATAGGAGGACGTAAAAACTCATTAGGTGTTATTGAAGCATTTAAAAATGCATTTGCATCAGATGACGAAAGTGTATGTTTAATAATTAAAACAGCGCCGAGAACCAGCGAGGAAAACAATCCGAAACATAAGGAGATCTTGGACAAATTATATAAGGAGGCTGAACAGAAAAATATTATAGTTTATAATAAAACGCTTACCGATGATGAAATGAAGGGATTGATTAATTCGTGTCAGGTTTATGTATCGTTGCATAGATGCGAAGGGCTTGGCCTGGGTATGATTGAGGCTATGAAAATGGGCAAACCGGTTATTGCTACGGGTTATTCAGGTAACACAGAATTTATGAAACATGATAATTCTTGTCTGGTAGATTATAAATTAATCCCATCTACATTATTTAGTACCTTGGTAAGTGGTCATGTTTGGGCAGACCCTGATGTTGAACAGGCGTCTTTCTATATGAAAAGGTTGTATGAGAATGCTGATTATTATAAACAAATTTCTATAAAAGCCAAACAATATGTGGACGATAATCATAATTACCGTGTGGCAGGGGAAGTAATACGCCATAGATTGAAGTTGCTGGGACTTTTGGATTAATATGTTTTATTTTGCTGAAAACACCCCGGTACAGAGTATGCTGGTTATTATGAAACAAAAAAACAGCTGAGAATATATCTCCCGAATGTCAAGTTCCCCTTGCTATTTTAGCAGCTCCGGTCTATATTAAACGGCATAACAACCGGCAGACGGAGGGAAATATGCAGGAAAACGCTTTATATACGATAACGAACGGTCTTTATGTATTGTCTGTACAAGACGAGGAGGGGTACGCCGGCTCTTTGGTCGATGCCGTAAGTCAAATCGCCGTTTCGCCGTACCTGATAATGGTGTCATGTATGAATAACAGCCATACCAAAAGCTGCATTGAAAAAGCCGGTGAGTTCGGCATAAGCGTTCTGGCGAAAGAAACCGACCCGTTTGTCGTGGCAAATTTCGGCTATCAGAGCAGCCGCGACGTCAAAAAGTGGCAGAACATACCCTTTGCGGAAATCGATGGCTTGCCGTATATTTCGGATGCTTTGGCCAAAATCAGGGTACGGGTTGTCAACAAACTGATATATGCGAGCAATACGGTGTTTATTGCCGAGGTTGTTGATGCGTTTGACAGCCGCTCCGGCGAGCCGCTGACCTATAAATATTATCGCGACGGGTTTAAGGAACAGGTCGCCATTGCTTTCAGCGCGTATAAAGCCGGGCGTTCGGCCGGTAATGCCGCTTGTAAAAAGTCCCAAACGGCAATGTCTGCGTCATCTTCATCATCCGCAGCTCAGCCGTCATCGCCGGCCTCTGCCGAAAAACGCTGGACATGTACGCTTTGCGGCTATGTTTACGAAGGAGATATCCCGTTTGAAGAACTGCCGGATGATTGGCGCTGTCCGTTATGCGGTGTCGGCAAAGATATGTTTGAACTGCAATAGCCATGGCCTCAAAAGAGTTGACAAAAAACAAGATGATGCTATAATCAACCCAATTTAATAATTATTAAAATATAATTTATGGAAACAATCTTCATTTTTGCCTTGTTTATCTTGGCAGTATTTGGCAGAGTGGTGCACAGAAAAATGGATTCCCGCAAACGTCAGCAGAAGTATGCGGAGTATTGTCGTAATCGTGCGGAGTTTTACCGCCAGGAACGGTTAAAGATTATCAATTCGTTTTGGCGAAAGTATCGCAGCGGCACATATCCGGTGGATGTTTTGCTGCATCGGCTGAAGGAAGGTCTTTGCTTTAACAGCGGCGGTTCAACGGAATGGCAGGAAGAGTTTGCGCAGGTCGTCGACGAATTAAACAGGGAAAGTGCTGACGAACAGCAGCGCTTTTATCAGGAGAGCCAAACGGTTTCTCCTTATACGGATGGCATAAACCTTAATGCTTATTATCGGATTTTCGGGCTGACGCCGGAAACGCTGACTGCGGAAAGCCTGAAAAAGGCGTATCGCTCCTTGTGTCTGCAATATCATCCTGACCGCAACAAACAGCCTGATGCCGCCGTCAAATTTGACAAGGTGCAGCGCGTTTATGAAACCCTGCAACGGGAGCTGGCGCATAAAAACGCATAACGTCAACCCTGGCCAAAGCGTCTGTTATGTCCCAAGCACTCTTCCGGACAAATGTTCGCACAGCCCCAAACACTCTCACCAATCGAAACGCCCGCGATAAAATCACGCGGGCGTTTTTTCTTGTCGTCCGGGAGTTGTGCCGTTTCCCGCCCCGGGCTTGATTTGGCAGCTTAAGGCCGAGGAGCAGGATATTCCGGCTTACTGTGCTTTCGGGTATCCGGCGGCTTCGGTCATCACGACTTCATAATCGCCATCAAGACCAAGCGCCTGTTTGATTTCCGCCCGGTCATACAGGCCGCGGACGACGCATTTCAGCCCTGCTGAAGCGCAGTACAAACTGGCGTTTTGGTACATTGACCCGGCGTGCATTTCGCCGTATTTCTTGTCTTTGGTAACAAACAGCAGGTGAACCGGCGCATCGCCCGCGAATTTCTGCTCTTTTGCCAGAATCGGGCGCAAGTCTTCGCTGCCAAGCTGAACCAGCGTGTTCTTTGCCGCGTCGTAACGGTAGGAACCTGTGGGCAGCAGGACATACAGGTCGATATCCTGCCGGTTGCGTGCCGTCGGGACAACGCGTTTGCCGTCTTCGGAAGAAATTCCCCATGTTGCCCACAGCAAATCTGCCAAAACCTGGTCGGAAAGCATCTTGGTGTCAAAGGTTCTTCCCGAACGCCGGGCCGCAATCGCCTCCATCAGGGGCATACCGCCGTTTGCCGTATGTTCCGGCTGCTTAATGTCCGCCGCATTGGCTGTTCCCGCTGCTAACATCATCATTGCTCCTAAAATAACTTTTTTCATATCGCCTCCATAAAATAATTCAAACGCCTTTAAAATATAACCCCGGGAATAAAAAAAATCCTTCTCCGTTTCTGTTTTTTCCACAGCAATCGGCGTTTTCTCCCGTTGTGGCCGGTTTCTTTGCGCAACAATCCGTCCCGCCGTCATAACTTCGGCTCTGTTTCGGTTTCTGCCAATGCTGTCAAGCCTCTGTCTTTTTTGAAATTTGTCAAAAAATATTGACAAAATAAAAACGCATTTTATAATAAAAGCAATTTTTTAATTATTAAAATATCATTTATGGAAACATTTAGCTTAGATTATGCATTATGCACGTGCCTGTTGCTTTTTGCATTAGGCTGCGGAGTATGGTTTTATTTCTTCTGCCGGGCGCAGAGAATAAAAAAGGTTTTACAAACTCTGGGCAGTGCTGCCGAGGTATATGCCGGCATTCTCCGGCAGGAAAAGCTGCGGCGCGAACAGGCGTATCGTGAGCAGCTCCGCCGCGAAGCAGAAAGACGCCGTCAGGAAGAGATTCGTCGTGAACAGGCTTTCCAGGAGGCTGAACGGGCCAAAGCTGAACAGGAAAAAAACGAAGCTGAGATTAATAAAATCAAGGTGCTGTTTAACGGCATTTGGCTGACGCCTCAGCAATTCGGTTTTTTGCAGCAAAATCCGGTGGGAAACCTGCGCGGGGCTGAATTACGCCGTTATCTTGCCAGGCAGGCAGAGTGCAATCCCTTGTTTGCCGAATACCGTCAGGAAGGCAGTTGCGGGCAGAAAGGCAGTTGCGGGCAGAAAGGCGGAACCGAAAATTCCGGCTCCGGACAAAACCGTGCGGGGCAGGGAACTTCGTCTTCGCAGAATTCGGCGCAGGGCAAAAGTGCCGGGACGTCTGCTGCCGCACCGAACGCATATTACCGCATTTTCGGGTTGACGCCGGAAACATTGACTGAAGGCAGCCTGAAAGCGGCTTATCGCGATTTGGTCAAAAAGTATCATCCCGATACGAACCGCAGTTCCGATGCCGCGGAAAAATTCCGCAAGGTAAAGAAAGTGTATGCCTATCTTCAGGAAGAGCTTCGCCGCAAGGAGTGCAGCAGGAGCTATGCCTGCTGATAATCGGACGCTTGCCGTCCGCCGGGTACACGACACCAAAAAAAGAGGCGTTCCCATAAGGGAACAGCCTCTTTTGTTTTGGAATAAACCACCTTCTTTACCAATCAAAAATTACCATAGGAACTACCCGAATAATGGATGCGTCCGGTAATACAACCTCTTCTTGTCGGAGCCGATAAATCTGCACCTTCACAGGCATAGGTACTTTCAAACTGGTAAGCGATTTCGTCAAAAGCAGAGCTGGCAAACTTGCAAGCGTTTTGTGCCGTTATAACGCAGTTTGCGCCGACAATTTTCGCTGCTTCCAAACCGATTTTAGCCGCAGTCTTAACAACGCCGAATCCGGCAGCTTTAGCAAACTTTTTCAGCGTTTTAAACTGTTCCAGTTCTTGTCCCGAAACATTGCGGATAAAGTCGTTGCCGTAAATGCCGTAGTCGAACGTGCGTTCTTTTGCCAGAAATTCCAGCATCTCGGAAGAAAAGTCCTTTCCCCATGCTTCGTAGACATTGTCCGGCAGCAGGATAATGCGCTGTCCGCCGGGTTTGAAATTCCGGCTGTTGACAACGTTCCGTGCGTTAAGCACGTTTCCGTCGGCGTCAACCGAAAACAGCCTTTCGCCGCGGACATAACGGTGGCGGAGTTCTGTCTGGTTCTTGGCCAGCAAAATTGCTTGTTCAAACGGAATGTCCGCAAAGCCGACTTTCAATTCCAGTTCGGAAACGCCGGGATACAAGCTCTTTTCGCCTGTTTCGCGGGCATAATAGCCTCGTTCAAAGCAGCGCAGTTTTTTGTCTTTGGCAATTTCGCGGTAATGCCCGTTGGCAAGCAGCGTCGCAAATTCGTGGAACAGCGGCTGCAGGTTGCCGTAGCCGTTAAGTTTTCCCAAAATCGGGTCGCAGTGGTCAAGGCTGACCGGCGAACCGTTCATCACGCAGTGAAACGGAATAAAGTGGTCGTACGTTTCGTCTTGCGCCAGAACCAGCGTTTCCACGTTGGCATCGGTCAAAAGCCGCCAGTTCTTAGGGCTGATGTCGGGATAATCCTGTCTCAGTTTTGCTGTTTCTTCGGGGAAGAAACGGGCAGCGGCTTCAAAGTCAATCCTCATCCAGTCGCGCATCGGCGGCGTGCGGAAACGGTTGACCAGCGCAATCGGGTCGGCTTTTTGCATAACGCGCCGCCCGTTGGCGTAGTAGCAGATAATCCGGTCGGAATAAACCTTTGCCATCGGAATATTGCAGGCAAAGCCGAGCAGCGATTGCAATGAGTAGTTTCCCGCGTCAAAAACCAGCATGTTGCCGATTTTCAATCCCCAGACGCGTTCGCGCAGCACCAGCAGGTTTCCCTGGCCGGTAACGGAAACGGGCAGAAGGCGGGTCTTGGTTCCCGCTCCAAGTTGCAGTGCCCGGTCTCTTAAAGTATTGACAAGTTCCGGAGATTTGCACTCGGATTTGATGACGGCAGTATTGCCGGCAGCTTGGTGAAGCTGTTGCAATTGCAAAATCGACTGGACACACATCCAATGTGCCTGAGCCAAAGTTAAGGATGTTTTTTCCATAAAGAATAATTTTAAGAATTAAAAAACATAAATTTATAAAATAACAGCTTGATTATATCCAAAATAGTAAAAGAGTCAATACTTTTGTCTAAAAAAACTTTAACATGTGCGTTGACAAACGTTCAAAAAAGCGTCACAATAACTTCTATAGGAGAATACAACCGCGCATGGCGCTCATAACCGCTCGTCGGAAAAGCAAAAGCGCAAGGACAGGGAGAAGAAGAAATGGAGCAGAAAGTCTGTTTGATAACCGGAGCAACGGGATTTGTCGGGCAGTATATCCTGAACGAACTGATTGCATCGGGACGCAAGGTTTTGGCTTTGGGCGATTCTGAAGACGCGTTCAGCCCGTTGGCTGCCAACAACCGCCTGATAAAGGCGACGTCGGCGCTTCCCATTTCTGCCGCGGCGTTTAAGGAACATAACGTGCAGTTTTGCTTTGGCGACATCGCCGACATTTCTTTTCTGGCTTCAATATTCAATACAGCCGCCAAGAACGGGATAGAAATCGAGTTCGTCCTGCACCTTGCGGCCGTCCGGAAAGGTCGCCGGGCCGTCAGCAGCGACGGCACCGCTAACCTGCTGGAAGTCTGCCGCGCCTACTGGCAGAGCAATCCCGATACGTTTAAGGGCTTTTTCTATGCTGCGGGCGAGGGGGATTTGATGCGCAAATTCTCGCAGAAAGACGGCTTTCCCGTTAAGTTCTACCAGCTGCGCCACAGCTTTGCCGAAAACGGCGGCAAATCCGATACCGGAGAAAATCTGTACCGCCTGTTCACGCCGGTGGACATCCCGTTTCTGAAAAAGTATCAGAGCCGCAGCGTCGGCAAAAGCGCGCCGGTCAGCGACAACGATTATATCCGCGAACTGTCGCAGGCTGTGGGGCGTTTGCTGAACAATATATAAGGCAGCCGCCGGCGCAATGTATAAGCGTTTTTCGGTCGAGCAATAAGCCAGCAACACATCCGCACGCCGTCAGTGCATCTGTAAGTCGCCAACACATCATATAAGCCATCGGCGGATCGGACATATATAAGCCGCCTGTACGCAGAAGGGCATAGCCTGTTAAACACAGGTTAGGAAAATTTTTTTATTGCCGGTAACTGCTGGCAAAATCAGCATATGTGCCGCAGCACTATAATTTTCCGTCCGTTTCGCAGGAAAGCGTAAACGCGGATTATAAAACGCAAAAGACAAGGTATTTTAAATAAAAAATCCTGCGGCGAACTAATCAGCCCCTCGGGACTTTTTACACATGCAGCTTTTCGGGAACATTTTAACCGGGAACATTTCAACCGGGAACATTTCAGTCGAAAACATTTCTACCGAAAACATTTCAATCGGGCGGGGAGTTATTATACTAAAGATTTTTGACAAAAAGTCAAATGCTTTTTCTTTCGTTAATAAAAAATTAAGCATTGACGCTCCAAAACGCTCCGGTTATATTTTTTTTCGTGAGTTGCAAATCTTTGCCGAAGGAGGAAAGTATGAAATTAAGCAAAGTTACGGCAGAACTCCTGGACTATATTCAAAAAGGCGTGTCATCGTCGCCGCATACGGTTGTTCGCACTATAAACGCGTTGGGCAGCGGACCGTTGGCATATCGGACTTTTGGCGGCAATGTGCAGAATTATGCCGCTATTGACGAACAGGCGCTTGAAAAGGCGTTCGGCAGCCACTACCTGCTGACCATGATTGCCCAGGGATTGATAATCCGCCGCATTTTATATCCGGAATCCGGCAGCTGCCATACCCTTTATTGCGATAAGGCGATATATGGCTTTTTCGCCCGGCACGGGCTGTTGGACTGCGGCGTTTGGAGCCATGTCGATTACGAAACGCTTGAAAGGAATATTACGCCGGAAAATACCGATTACCGCATATATTATTCGTATTCCAAACCGGATGCACTGTTGAAAGAAGCTGAACTGGCGGGGGAACAAGTCCCCGTTTTTTTTGTGGATACCGACCTGATTTTAAAGAAACGCCATGACGTGATAATTCCCGGTGCAGCTTCGGTCAAAGCGGCCTATTCGCATCTGGAGCAAATCGGCGGGGAATGCTATCCGCCTTTTGCGTCGCTTCATTTTCCCGAAGGCTGCAAACTGCCCCCGGTCAATGAATCGCTTCCTGCTGTCAATACCTGTCTGATGTTTTTTAATGATAAGGGGCTGCTCCGGGAATGGGGACGTTTTTTCAAAGAACTTTTCATTAATAATTGGATAAGGGGAGAATTGGCACCGGAAGTCATTTCCCGCCAGTTGCTGGGGATTGACCAGCGTACTTTTCCGTTTGTCTGCGATTGGCGCGGCATATGGGGAACGCCCGCAGTCGTGCCGTTTCTGGACATAATCTGGGAACCGCCGTTTTTTATTGACTGCAAAACCGGCCGTCGTGCCGAATGGCATTATTATACGCTGGAACACCATCCCGAACATCCGGACTGGCATCAGGATATTATGCATACCTGGATTAACAAGAAGAATGTGGAACGCGATGCAAAATTCCGCCGTTATCAGGGGCTGATGATGCTGGAAATGATACTGGCTCTTAATCCCGAAGCCGAAAAGCCGCTGCGTACGTTTGCCAGTCTGCGGGAATATTTCTCCCTTTATGATACCGGAAAGGGAATAGAAACCTTGCTGGCGGAAGGTGTTGTCTCGGCAAAGATGGATAAAAGCCTTTAACCGCGGAGGGGGAGATGGAAAAAAGGATGAAAGTATGTCTGGTAACCGGAGCCACCGGTTTTATCGGACAGCATATGTTGGCGGAACTGGCCGCAGCGGGGCGCAAAGTGCTGGCGCTTGGCAAACCGGAAGAAGTCTTCTGCACCGCCGTTTTGCGGGATGCCGGGATTCGTACTGCGGCAGCGTTCCCGGTTTCGGCAGCGGCGTTTGCCAAAAGCGATGTACAGTTTTGCTTTGGCGACGTGGCGGACGGAAAATTTATCGAATCCGTTTTTACTGCCGCGGAAAAAGGCGGGATGGATATTGAGTTTGTCCTCCATTTTGCTGCCTGCGCCACGATTCAGAAAGCGCAGGAAAACGGAAGGGAAGCCTGGCGGACGAATTATGACGGGACAAGGAATGTCCTTGCAGCGGCGCAGCGGCGCTGGCAGCGGCACGACAATTCGTTCCGGGGATTTTTTTACGCTTCTACGGACAAGGTTTACGGCGAAGGCAGCCGCAGTTCGTACCATGAAAGCGATGAACTGCGTCCGCTGTCATGTCCGTATGACGCCTCTAAGGCGCGCGCCGATGAACTGGTGCGCTCCGTTGCCCGGAAGAGCGGTTTTCCGGCGGTCGTATACCGCTTTTGCAATGTTTACGGCCCGGGCGATTATCACAAGAGCCGGATTGTTCCGGGGACGCTGTATCGCCTGCTGTATACCCAAACCGCTCCCGTGCTGAAGAAGTACCGGACACCGTCGGGCGGGGCGGAATCTTTTTACCGTGATATGATTTATGTCCGCGATTTAACCCGTGCCGTCGCCATGCTGCTTGACCGGCTGGAACGGGGAGGAAGTCTGGGGCGGATTCTGGGCGAGGCCTTTAATCTCGGAACGTCCAACAGTTATGCCATGGGCGAGGTTATCGGCCGGTTGTCCGAATATGCCGGCAGAAAAATCGCTCCGCGCGAAGAAATTGTTACGGCAGGAGAAATAAAGAACCAATGCATGGATTACGGAAAGCTGAACCGGGAACTCGGCTACGCGCCGCGTTACACGCTGGAAAAAGGGCTTAAGGAAACCGCCGCCTGGTATATAGATCATAAGGAGGAAATTGATGGCCATTTTGTCTGAACCTGGAAAAATTCTGATTACCGGCGCCACGCACGGTATCGGCAAAGCTGCCGCCGAATTGTTTTGTTCCCGCGGCTGGGAAGTGTATGGCATTTCGGGAAACGGAGAAGACGGCCGCGGCGCCGCGATGGAAAAAACGCTGCCCGGATTTCATTACCGCGTTGCCGATGTCAGCAATGAGCCGGAAATTTCCGCTTTGCTCGGCCGTATCGGGCAGCTTGATGCCGCGTTTAACAATGCCGGCACGGGAATAGCGCCCCAAAAACTCCCTGAGGCGGATATTGCCCGCGCCCGCCGCGTGATAGATGTCAATCTGGTCGGAACCCTGATATGCATGAAGCATGAAATTGCGCACATGCCCGGTTCCGGGGTGGTGGTAAACAACGCCTCGCTGGCAGCATTTAAGGCGGCAACCGGAGCCGATATGTCGTACAGCGCTTCCAAAGCAGGCGTTTTGGCATTGACTGCCGAAGCAGCCGCCAATCCGGAATTTGCCGGGCGCGTTTCGTTTTTTTCCATAGCGCCCGGTTATATTGAAACCCGGATGACAGCCGCTGACGATAAAGAGGCGCAGAAACGGAGGCTGCCGTCGCGGCGTTTGGGACAGCCGGCGGAAGTGGCTGCGCTGGTATATAATATTATAACCAATCATTATGCTTTTACATCGGGACAATGCTTTAATTTTGACGGAGGAGCGTTTTTAATATGAGTTTTGATTTGACCGAACTGAACGGCAGAAAATTATATGAGCGGGAGGCTGGCATTCTGCTGCCTGTAATGAGCCTTCCCGGAAAATACGGCATAGGGGATTTGGGTAACGAGGCGCGCTGGTTTATCGACGTGCTGCAAAATTCGGGACAGCAGCTCTGGGCCATGCTGCCCAACGGCCCGGTCGGCTACGGCAACAGCCCGTATCAGAGTCTGAGTTCCTGTGCCGGCAACCATTATTATATTTCTCCCGACAAATTGATGGAGGAGGGGCTGCTGCGTCCGCAGGATTTGTCCGGATTGGACTTCGGTTCCGACCCGGTAGATATAGATTACGGAAAACTGTTTGCCTCGCGGGAAAAAATGCTTCGCCGTGCTTTCGGGCGCTGGATGATGCAGGGCGGACACCAGTCGGACGATTTTTTGGCCTTTCGTTTTAAAAACCACGGCTGGCTTGACGACTACGCCATATTTATGTCCGTCAAAGGCAGGCTGGAAAATGCCCCTTGGTACAAATGGCCCGACGGATTAAAGTTCCGCGAAAAAAATACGATGTGCAATCTTCGCCGCAACCTTAACGAAGACATCACTTTCTGGAGATTTACGCAGTTTCAGTTTTTCCGGCAGTGGGAACAGTTAAAAGAGTATGCTCATCAAAAAGGCGTCAAGCTGATAGGAGATATGCCGTTTTATGTAAACCACGACAGTGCCGACGTCTGGAGCCGCCGCGAGTTGTTTGACTTAAACCCCGACGGCAGCATCAAGCTGTTTTCAGGCATTCCGTCAGGTGACAGGGACATCCGCTGGGGAAATCCCTGCTATGACTGGGATAGAATGAAAGCGAAAAATTACGATTGGCTGGCGGAACGTATCCGCATCGGCGCCGGGATGTATGACATTATGCGCATCGACCATGCCGTGGCGTTTGTCCATTATTACGGCATCAAAGACGACGGTGCGCGCGGCGTATGGTATCCGGGGCCGGACAGCGACAGGGCATCAGCCACCGGCATTATCGACTGTGTTGCCCGGGAACGCAATATGGATATTATTGTCGAAAACCTTGGCAATAACAATCAGCGAACGCATGATTTGTATGACCAGCTGAACTGGCTCGGTATGCGCATTTTTCAACATACCGTCGGCGATATGCATTACGGGACGCGCAATATTCACCTGCCGCAGATGTATCCGCAGAATGTCGCGGCATACACCGGAACGCACGATAATGAAACATTGGCCGGCCTTCTGGCGCACAAAAGTGATGACGATCTGGAGTACATGATGACGTATCTGAAGGCTTCCAAACGCGAGGATTTGGTCTGGAACGCCATTGACGCCCTGTATAATTCTTCGGCGGCAAAAGTCATCATTCCGGTTCAGGACGTTATGTCATTGGGCAACGAAAGCCGGATATGCTATGAACACGATTTTGAAAAATCCTGGCGTTGGCGTCTGGATAAAATATCCAGTATCAGCGAGGTCATGCAGAACCGTCTGCGCGGCATTGCCGTTTTGTCGGGGCGGGGTCATATGGACGACGCGCGGATTAAAAGCAGCGGCTGGAAGGAAATATACCGCAAGGCACGGATAGACCGTTACGGACGGTAGGGCAGGCGGCGGAAAACCGCCGGGTCGCCGAAAAGTATATTCAGGAAAACGAGGAGAATAAAATGAAACATGCGGAAAAATATATCAACGGAGACAGCTACAACCGTTCCGCCGGGATTTTGCTGCCGGTCTTCAGCCTGCCGTCGCCGTATGGCATCGGCGATATGGGAGAGGGGGCGTATCGGTTTGTCGATATGCTGCGGGAAGCCGGGCAAACGCTGTGGGAGGTTTTGCCTCACGGGCAGACCGGCTACTGCAACAGCCCGTATAAAACACTCAGCGCTTTTGCCGGAAACCCGTATTTTATTGCGCCGGATATGCTGGAAAAAGACGGTTTGCTCTTGCCGGGGGAAGCGGAACAGTATGACTTTGGTGCAAATTCGGCTGATATTGATTATGGCAGGCTGTTTGCGGCAAGGTTTAAGCTTTTGCGTTTGGCGTTCGACAGGTTTTGTGCCCGCGGCGGCAAAAGTGATTCCGGATTTTTGGCTTTCCGCCGCAAAAATGCCGTCTGGCTTTCCGATTACGCCCTGTTTATGGCGTTAAAGGAACACTTCGGCTGGAAACCCTGGAACGAATGGGAAGAAGGGGCGGCTTTCCGTCGGCCGGAAGTACTGCGCGGTTATCGCCGCCGCCTGGCAGTTTCCGTTTTGTTCTGGCAGTTTGTTCAGTACGAATTTTTTTGCCAGTGGCATCAGTTGAAAGAGTATGCGGGACGAAACGGCATAAAAATAATCGGCGATTTGCCTTTTTACGTTGCTTACGACAGTGCTGACGTCTGGAGCCGCCGAAATATTTTTGCCGTCAATCCGGAAGATGCGTCCGTAACCTTGTCGGCCGGCGTGCCGGGAGACTGTTTCGCCTCCCATACCCGCAGCTGGGATATGCCGTGCTACGATTGGCCGGCCGCCGCTGCGGACAAATTCCGCTGGCACCTGGAGCGTTTTCGCTTTTATGCCGGTTTGTATGATGCTATCCGCATCGACCATGCGATTGGTTTTGTACGCTATTACGGTCTGGGGCGCGTCGGCGAACGCTGGTATGACGGCCCTGATGCCGAAAACGACGTATTTATTCCAAAACTGACCCGGCTGGCGAAATCCTGCGGCGTGGAACTGATTGCCGAGGATTTGGGCAGCGTTCCCGAACGTGCATATCGTTTGTTTACCAAATACCGCTGGGCGGGCACCAGGGTTCTTCAGTTCGGTTTTGCAAACGGCTACGGTACCGAAACCATCCATTTGCCGTTTTATTATCCGCACAAGTCCGTCGCTTATACCGGAACGCATGATAATCCTGCCTTTGCTTCCTATTTGCAGGGGCTGGAAGCGAAATATCTGCCGTATCTGCGCTATTACCTGCAGGCGTCGCCGCAGGACGACCTCCAAAAACGCTGTATTGAAGAATTGTATCGCTCCGCCGCCGAAAAAGTGATTATTCCGCTGCCGGACATTCTCGGCTTGGATAACCGCGGGCGCATCGCCCATGGCCGGGATTATGCCAAATCGTGGCGCTGGCGGTTGTCTTCGCTGGACGATATTTCGGAAGAAATCCGGCAGTGGCTGAAAAAGCTTGCATTCGCCTATGCCCGTATACCGTTTTCGCATGAACAGGGGAAAGAATATGGATGGAATTGGAAATAGGGGCATCATCGCCCGCATTCGTGCCCGTACGCCGCAGGGATATTGTACGGATGAAGACATCGTCGTTGCATCGGCATCGGGAAGCCGCTTTACCGATGCGGACGGCAAAACATATCTGGATTTTACGTCGGGAATATTTACCAACAGCTTCGGCCATTGTTATCCGCCGTTTGTAGCCGCCGAAATTAGGGCTGCCGGGCTGATGGATAACGTTCACGGCCGGCGGACGGAGGCAGAATGCCATTTTTATGAAGAACTGGCACCGTTGCTGCCGTTGCCGGATTATAAGCTTATCCCGTATAATGACGGAGGTTATGCAGTAGACCGCGGCTTGAGCGACATTATTAATTATTTCGACAAGCAGCGCATTCCGATAGCGGCGTTTCGAGGCGGTTTTCACGGCAAGACGATGGGAACCAAGCTGACAATAAACGAAACCGCGCATGCGGCGCTGTTTGACAATTTTCAGGTGGACTATCCGCATTGTTACCGCTGTCCGTGGCATAAAGAACGCCAAACCTGCGGTCTGCATTGTCTGGGCGAAGTTATTGCAAAACTGAAAGAACGCCGCGCCAAAGCCGTGATTTTTGAACCCGTGCAGGGAGCCGCCGTTGTTGTTCCGCCCCGGGAATTTATGACGGGATTTGCTGATTTTTGCCGGGAAAACGGAATAATTATGTTTGCCGACGAAGTTTTGACCGGCGGCGGGCGCACCGGGTATTTTCTCGCCAGTTACGGGCTGTGGGGAATATGCCCTGACATTGTATCGCTGACTAAAGGATTGGCAAACGGGCGTCCGCTTTCGGTTTTGTGTGAACGGGAATACATCACCGAAAACCATTATGCCGTCCGCCCCGGCGAGAGGTCTTCGACTTTTGCCGCCCATCCCGTAAATCTTGCGGTTGCATCTGCCGTTCTGGAGGAATTGAAGAAAGGGGAAATTTTCGTTCGTGTCCGCCGCAGCGGCGTCATGCTTCGCGAAGAATTGGAACGCCTTGCTGCAATGTTTCCGTCCGTCGGCGATGTTCGTTCGGCAGGTCTGATGGGCGCCGTGGAATTTGTCAAAAGCCGTAGCGGAAAGGAACCGGACGCCGCTTTGGCGCGGGAAGTCTTTTTCCGGGCGCGGCAGAACGGGCTGGAGGCTATTTTGAGCGGGCACATTCTTCGTCTGGCACCGCCGTTGAACGTTGCCGCCGCTGATTTGGAAGAGGGGATGGCGATTTTGCGCCGGAGTATTGAACAGGTTACAAAGAAAGGATAAAAGATGAACGGTCAGAATTTCTATTGTGCGCGTTTTTATGTTACTTATCGCTGCAATTCGCGCTGCAGCTATTGCAACGTCTGGCAGAATCCCGCCTTCAAAAACGTGCCCGAGCTGTCCGCGGAAGATGCCTGCCTCTTGGTGAAACAATGCCGGGAACACGGCGTCCGCTACATAGATTTTACCGGCGGCGAACCAACGCTGTATCCGCATTTGGCAGAAGTCATTGAATATGCCAAAAAGCTGGGCATAAAAACCGAGGTAACCTCAAACTGCATTGCCTCTGCCTCTAAACACAAAATGCTTGAAGTGGCATTCGCCGCCGATAAGTTCAATACGTCGCTGGATACGCTCAATAGTGCTGCATACAGGCAGATACGCGGTATAGATGCCTGTGAAAATGTCAAAAAGACGGTTGCCGAAATTGCTTCCGTGCGGGCGCCGAAAATAATGACTGTCGTTACCGACGGCAATATAAATGAGCTTGACAATATGATATCTTATGCGCAGCGGCATCATGCCCTGATTTACCTGAGCCCGATGTTTCCCTATATGGACAAGGGCGGAACTTACCGTATTTCGGCATATATTTCCGATATAGTCAACCGGATTTTTGATGCGTACACGGTTGTTTTGCTGCATTTTATGGAATTTTTCCGAACTTCTTCTCCGTCGCAGCTGCCGCCTTGTTCGGCCAACCGCCATACGCTGACTTTTGCGCCCGACGGCAGCCTGGTGCTGCCGTGCTATCACGCCGTAAGCGAAAACGTCGCCTGGAACAAAGATTTGAACGCAGCTTTGGACAGTGCCGCTTTTCGCCGCAGTGCCCTTTCGTCCGGCACATTGGAAACCTGCCGCGGATGTTGTGTTATTCCGTATTTCGGCATCTCTTTTAATTATCAGCTGAACAAGTATTTTCTCCTGCAATCGTTTTCCGAAAAACTGTATCATTTGAAACGCGATTGTCTGAATCCTCTTTTGGATATTTTGCATCCCGACCGTAAACATCTGCTGCAGGAACTGGAAACCATGCAGGAAGTCGTACGGTCGCTTGCCTGTCCGCCGGATATGGAAGCTTACCGCCGGAACGGCGCCTCGCTTTACCCCGTGGAAAAAACGCCGGAAGGTTTTGCCACTCCTCTTTATAAGCAGCCCCTGCCGCCGGAGGTATATGACAGGGAAAGCCGGGCCGCCGACTGTTGGCAGCTGACGCTCGTTCCGCATCATTATTTTGACAAGGTTTGTAACGGGATTTTCCGTCCCATTGCGTCTGCGCTTTCGGAATCCGGTGCGGAAGCAAATTCGCCAGCTGTCGGTCTTCTGCGGGACAGTATGGAGTTTGCCGTCCGCTGGTGGCGTTTTTATACTGCAACGTATTTTCGCCTTTCCCGGCCTTATGACACGACTTTGGACTCAGCCTGGCTGTCCGCCTTTTTGAGGCGGATGGAAACTTTGGAATATCCGGATGCAGCGCGTATTGCCGCTGAGGGCAAAGGGTATCTTCCTGCTGCGGACGAAAAAGCAAAAGTAGCCTGATGCCATACCGTAAAATATAATTAACTGAAATTCCGGATATAATTAACTAACCGGATTTGTAGTTCCAGCGCACTGTCAAAATAAAAAATCCCCCCGTAGCTTCTTTAATTTTGCAAAATACCGCAGATACAAAAAAAACGGAAGCTTACGCTTCCGTTTTCGCTATTGGTTGTGCAAAAGGATAAATATGAGGAAAAATATACAAAATAACGCCTTGATTTTACATAATATTTAAAAATATCAAAGAGTTAGTGGAAATGCACAAATCAGACCTCTAAAATGTTTATTTTTAAGAAAAGGTCTCTGTCTCTTCAACAATTTGCAGATTTTTAGTAATATCAATAAAGAAATCTTTGCTCCATAAATCCATTTTAGCAGGATTGGTTATGAAAGGCAAAACATCCTGTTTGGCTTGTTCAAAGTCTATTGACTCAAACCGCCTATTAAGCATCTCTAACAACGTCTCTCTTGTAAATGGATCATCTTTAGATAATACTCCTGAATCTTCAAGCCGCACACGCAAATGTGGAAGATTAACTTCTGCCTGCTTTGCTAGATAAAAAATATAGTCATAAAGATCCCGTCCCTTAACACGGCTTTTCCAAGCGCGGCAAATAACTGCATGGAGTTTGCCCGCAAACAAAGACGGCATATCATAGAGTTTAACCTGATAAGGTGTTGGCAACAATCGATATTTATTTTCAAATTGTGCAAAAGCCGGCGGATTCGTGTCAACTTCAAACTTTATTTTTATCACTTCATCAGGATTGATACCAATAGTATTAACATCGTAAATACTTAAGATATGCTCTTTGGTATTTCCTTTCAAAAAAGCTGATTTTATAGCAGAGGCTGCCGTCTTTTGTTTTTCTTCAATGGAAAATCGTAAGCCTAATGAAGCCATCTCGCTCTCCAATCCAGAAAAATAGCGATTTAGCTGAAAATCTACATTTGGTGCAACCAACGAAAAATCCAAATCTTCGGAAAAACGGTCAAGTCCGTAAAAAATTCGGAGAGCTGTACCGCCATAAAAAGCTGCGTGCTTAAAAAATCCGGCCCGGGACAGGCCACACAACGCTACTTCTTGCACAACTTCTTTCAGTGCATTTTTCTTTTCTTCTGTTGTATCGGTTTTATAATGTCCTAACATCTGCTCCAAAACGGTCTGCATTACTTATTCCTCCGGATTAACTTACGTAAAAGATTGAGATTACTTGCATGATATAATGGTACCAACTCATTTAAGCTATTCATATTAAGTTTCCAAAATTCCTGCTCGTCAATTCGCAAATCATCAAATAAAAGAGCATGCAGTTCGCTTAAATTTTTAGCCGGTGGCAATGTATAGAGCTTATCACACAATGCCTTTTCTGGTGTGGCGATTTGATAAGAATAACCATTTTCCTCGTGTAGCAAAATTCCTAACGGATAAACCTCAGAGGGAATATCTCGATACGTGAAAACTCCAAAATGGTTTTGATATTGCTTAGACTTCCTCTTTTGAAACGTTGCAGAGGTATAAGTTCGATAAACGGCTTCAGGTATAAGTGAATACATCGCCAAAGCATAATCAAAAGATAAATAAGACGGCCCGAAAATCCTACCTGCCAGATATTTACCAGAAACATCAGCATCAGTTTCATAAAGTCCGCGTATCACCTGTATCAATTTTCCGGACTGAAGTTCCCGGCGGATTTTTCCTTTAATGTCGGTATAATCACGAAACTTCAATACTAAATCATCAAAAGAATATATCATATTTCCTCCAATTAGTTTTATAATATAAAACTTTCTGGAGAAAATCAAGCATTTTATATCAATATCTCAGCTTTTTCACAAAGCACTCAGAAATATGCTATTATGGTTGCAAAAAGCAGAAGTCAGATATTATTTGTCTAACATTGACACCCTTGTAAACTTTAAATCGCTTAATGTATCCTCGTTTTGTCCATGTTTTATATGCATAATATAAATCCTTTTGTTATCAATGATAAAATCACTACTGAAGTTGCGACCAGAACATTGTGTTTTGATGTTTCAAAAAACATTGGCGACAATTGATACGGTCTGCAAACAGTTTCCAGACAAAAAGATTGTGGTTGTCACCCACCATGCTCCAAGCCAACAATCCATTCCAGAACAGTATAAAAACGACGCCATTTCTCCCGCATACGCCAGTAATTTAGAAAATTTTATCCTTGATCACCCCAATATCAAACTCTGGTGTCATGGTCATATTCATACCGCCTGCGACTACCAAATCGGGAATTGTCGTATTGTTTGCAATCCTCGAGGATATGTAAAACATTGTGAAAACACAGGATTTAAAAAGGATTTAGCTATTAATTTGTAAAATAAATATAATTAATTCAAATACTTTTATAAGCAATATCAAAGTTGTAAATATTTAAGTGCTTCTGCTTGCAATCACCAATATTGTTCTGTATTATGCTTAAGGATTATTTTATAAGGAACTTTTCATGGTATACCAGAGTGAAGCTGAATTAGAGAATTTATTAATAGAGCAACTTAAAGATCAAGGCTATACCTCGGTCAATATAAATAACTATCATGACCTAGAAGAAAACTTTAAAAAACAATTTTCTTTATTTAATGCCTCTAAATTAGAAAAACCATTATCAGACAAAGAGTGGGAACGCGTCTTTAACTATCTTTTAGGAAAAAGCGTTTTTCAAAGTGCTAAGATTCTCCGAGATAAATTTATCTTGGAACGAGATGACGGTAAAAAAGTTTATGTAGCTCTATTAGATGAAGACCATACAAAAAATCTATTTCAGGTGACACATCAAACGACTGTTGTTGGAAAATATGTAAATCGTTATGATGTAACACTTTTAGTAAACGGTTTGCCATTAATGCAAATTGAACTTAAACGTAGAGGAATTGATATAAAAGAGTCCTGTATCAACCTCGGCTCTATCCACCGCGGCGTTTAATCGTTCTTGCATATTTGGCATGATAGCTCCTAATTAAGTTTGCGCGGACAAGTCCGATGCACAAAGATGTGAAGCTTATCAACCGTAAGCTCCAACTTTTGAAAATCGGAATCCAAGATAATATTCATTGCGTCTTCCGTGATAGTCGGTCGATCACGGATTTCAAGCTCTGTTGTGATTTCCCAAAGCCTACCGGCAAGAATGCTCGCCTGAAACTGCTGCGTAAAACGAGCGTCTTGCTCGGTTAAGCCAATTCCGCCCAAAAGCGTGATTGAAAACCATTCTGCGCCTTCTTTGGCTTGATATTTGTACCAAGCCTCAAACAAGCAAAATTGCTCATGGTTCATAACCCAGCGCACGGAAATTTTAGACGGCGTTTGCGTGTATCTGCGCCGTTGCCGTGCCGGACCGGATTCCATATCGGTGCGAATAATCGCCTCATCCGGACGAATAGAATAGTTCTGAACCGTGGGATACGGCAGTTTTTTAGGAAATTGTATGCTCATCGATAACTCCCATACGCCGGATTAAGACCGTATCGTTGTTCCAAAATCGGAGACAGACCTTCACCTTTACCGATATTTTTGCCAATCGCTCCCTCAATTTTCTCAATCATCACATCAAGATTGAACGTTCCATTGCCCTGATCCGTTTTTTTGACTGTCGCTTTAACTTCTGAAGAAGCGTTGTTGATCACATTAACATTAACGCTGACGCGCGCTCCAGTATCTCCCAAGGCTTTCATTTGTTCTCTGGTAAAAACACCTTCGCCACGCTTGGCGATAATCGGAACTTCATCCCCAACAATGCCTCCGCTGTGAAACCTCGGCGCATTGCTAAATACCGCCGGACTGGCGTAGGTTGTCCGTAGCGCGTCAGATCCGACAATTCCACCGCTGTGAGCGGTCGCAAAACCCAAATACGAGCTTAGTCCATTAAACAAAGGTTGCGTGATGGACTGCCGAATTGCAATTTTTGCAAAGTCGCTAACGATTGATTGCACCAAATCGGCAAAGTTCGCTTTTCCCGTGGCGACAAAGTTGGCAAGGATATTTTCCATGTTATTAAAAGTGTTTTTAACCGCGCTTTCGGCAAGGCTTGCAAAATCGTCAAGTTCGTTTTTGAGGTTGATAAAGCCACGCTTAAACCCGTCCTCTAAAGATTTTGACGATTGAAGCGCCGCTTCATTGGCTTTTTTAACCATTCCCTCATAAATTTGACTAATTTGCTCCTTGTATTTCTGATAATCCGCTGAACTGGCGTCAAGATTCTTCAGGGCGTTTTTCCACCATTCGTCCGCTTTAACCATTGCCTGTTCATAGGGCGTTTTAAGCTCCAAAATCTTATTTTTGATGTCCTCAATGTTCTTTTTATACGCCTCCACATCAATCGAAATTGTAGGTGTAACTTCGGTTTTAATTTCTTCTTTCGGACGCAGTTCAGGATTTTGCAGATATTTAAGCTCATCTTTTGCCGCCCATGCGTCACGATAGGCCGCTTTTAAGAGGAGTATTTTTTCCTGTATTTCATCTGCCTGAGGTTTAAAATCAGGAAATTCGGCCGCAAGCTCCCAAATTTCATCTTGATACTGCTTCAAATCAATTCTTGATTTTCGAAGTTTATCCGCTATGTCTTTGGCATAAATATCATAATCCTTAAGCATGGAATTAGGCGTAAAGCGGGTCATAAACGACAAACCGCCGGTCTTTTTTAGCTCTGCTTCCAAATCCTTGATGTTCTGTTCCGCGGTTTTGAGCTTTAAGCCCCATTCAGCCATCGCCATGTCTTTGGTTTGTTGCGCTGAAAACTTAGACGCTTCTTCTGCCGTGGCCTTGAGTTCATCTTTAAGTTTTTGCAAAGTTTCGGCGTGGTCTTCCGCCGCGCGTTTGGCGACATCATGGCTGTCAACCAGTTTGTAAATAGCCATTCCAGCCAATATTGCCAAACCTGCCGGGCCACCGATAAGAGCGAGAGCACCTTTCAAAACCCCGGCGGCAGTGGCCGTAAGAGCCATTTGCGCCGCCGCCAATTTGGAAACTCGGCTCATCATCACAATACCGGCAATGGCGGATTTTGTTGAAACACTCAACCCAGTCATTGCCACTTGTAAATAGCCGACACTAGCCCTTAAAGCCATTATTCCGCCAAGAATAGCCGTAGAGCCGAACCTTGCGCCGAGAATGGTTAATAAAACATCAGCATTCTCCGCAAGTGTGAAAAACGCTTTTGAGGCGGTTTTAACGGCGATTGTTAATGTTTTACCGATTGTTTCCGCCGCGCTACCGCTTTTTTCCACCAGTTCATTAAACTGCGTAAACGTGTCTTTTAAGGCGTCATTTAGACCGTTTTTACCGATGTCGCGGTACATTTTCTCAAAACCATCCTCAATGTTTGAGAGAACGCCGGACATTGTTTTCATTTGCTCTTCCATTGCTCCGGCAAAGTTGACATCGCCAAGCGTTCGAAGATATTTTTCAATCTCGGCGGCGTTTTTCTTAACTTTTGTTGTAACGCCGGCAAATGTGAAGCTCACATCATCATTGATGACTTTGGCCTTGATACCGAAAGTTTTAAGCCGTTCAAACTCACCAACCGTTGCCGCCGCCACCGCTCCAACGAAATCAAGAATGTTTTTGCCAAACGCCGAAGCCGTGTTGCCGTAAGAGGTCAAAGCCGCCTCGGACGGTTCAAGTCCCAGAGCTTTAAGCCGAATAAAAGCCTCAACGATTTCATTTAATTGATAAGGCGTGTCAATCGCAAACTTCTCAATCAGCGCAAAAGCCTCTTGCGCGCCTTTGGCCGAACCGGTAACGGTTTTAAGCGAGCCGGACAACTGTTCAAAAGAATTGTTGGCATTAAAAATCGCAGAAAAGGTGTTTTTCAACCCCTGAAACCCAAGATACGCTCCAAACAAAGCCGTTCCTTGCCGAATAACCTCGTTAAAAGAGCGTGCGGTTGCATCTAAGGCTTTTAAATTATCGTTGGCAGGCGCAATGACTTGCGTAATCTGCCGAAAAGCCCGATCGCCATCAGCACCGAGAGATTTAAACTCCCGCCGGACTTTATCTCCGCCCACCGCCTCAAGCCGTATTGATAATTTCTTCGCCGCCGTACTCATTTTTTCCCATAAAAAAACACCCCAGTTTTTAACTGAGGTGCTACATTCTGAAGTTTAATTAACTATTTTTTATTACTTCCCAATATCCAGATTTTGTTGAACCAACATGTCTAATTTGACCATTTTCTCGCAATTGCCTTATATTTTTTTCTATACCAGCAATACTTAATCCAATTTTGACGGATAATTCAGGAATAGTTATGTGAGGATTTTCAGCTAAAGCGTTTAGTATTTTCACCTTACTTTCTACCTTACTTTCTACCTTACTTTCTGCGACATGCTGTTTATCTGGAGCATTAAAGGGAAATGTGACAGTAATATAATTTTGCGAAAATTCAAAAACACTTCTAGGATATTTCTCTAAAGCGATATTTTTAATTTATCATACTGTTCTTGGAATTTTTCAGGATTTTGATTTTGCAAATTTTCCAAATTTTTTAATTTCCATTTAATTCCTGGTAATTTATCTAAATTGGAAATATCAGCTGCCTGTAAATTTGCTTTTAATTGAACAAAATCAAGCAAAAATCTTTTATCTTCATCTGTTAGGATTGTATGAAGATTTTCAACTAATTTCAAAAATGTCCGTTTAGCTTCATCAAAAGTAAAACTTTCATCTGTCATCCCCGCAAATTCTTTATCAAAAATATCCTCATCCATCTGAAAATTCGGTTTTAACATTTCATGTAAGGGACGGTTCCCTGCCAAAAGTAATGAAATAAAGCCATTTTTGATTTCTGAATTGATGCCGACAGTATTCAATAAATTATAAATATCAAACAAATCTCGAGGATGTTGCCGATCTAGTGCCGCGCATATTTTTCCACCCCACAACTCAGCTTCCGAAATTATCCGCGCTTCGGCATAGCCAAACAAATCTTGCGCCTTTGGACAAAGCTCCATAAGTTGAGGTTCAAAAACATAACCACGTAACGTGTAATTAGGTTCTATCTTGATATCCGAAACCCCATCTGAACAAATTAATTTTTGTTCGTTTTTTCTATTAGAAGTAACTTTTAAGCCTATTTTTTGAAGTTTTTGAGAGATACGTTCGAGAGCCTGATTAATATTTTGATAGGTTGTATCTCTAGATTCTATTGGAAGATAAACAAGGTCGATATCCACGGACAAACGCGGTAAGTTCATAAAAAATAGGTTAATTGCTGTACCGCCCTTAATTGCGAAACACTCTTCTGTTGCAATAATCGGTAAACACTTAACTAATAAAGCGACCTGTTTTATGTATTTCTCTTGCATTTATTCCTCTGTAACCTTGTCTACGATGATATTATATTCTTTATCAAAATATCCTGTTTTATCTATAACTCGAACACCCGAACCAAAATCTATTTTATCTTTATCCAGCTTTGCAACCCAAGAATATCCTGCTCGTGTTGCCAGATACATAAAAAGACGTTTTACCTTAACAGATTTGCATTGTATCAATAGCTCATTCAAAACACCAGGCTTTAAAACAGTCATCATTTCAAATATCTGATAGGCTTCTTTCGTTGTTATATCAGAAACGTAAAGCATTTCCAACAACGCTCTTTCTTGAGAAGAAACTTTTAGTTTTAGTCCATCTACTTCATATTCTTGAAAACCCACGTTATCTGGTAAAAATGACGTGTTTACCACTAAATATTGCTGTTCAAAAGTATTCCTGAACCAGATTGGCAAAGGCTTGCGTTCAGAAGTAAAAAGAACAGGTTTTAAATTGTCGCGAACAAAATGTCGCACATTATAGTATTGATCCAATGCATACCGTCCCCCAATATGCACCTTATACGATGTTTGAGTTTGTACAGCATTTATCCCCGAAGTCAATTCCGGTTCTACACCTTTTTTTATAAATGCGCCTCTACCTACGACATCCAGCCAACCGTATTTTTTATGGTCATAAACACTCTTGGATGATATCCCATTCTTTTCAAACCAAAGACTTAGAAATATCATTTTTAACGGAGTTGACGATATAAGTTGCTTTAAATTTGTCATGTTTATTTCCTCTTACAGTAACAAGTTTAAACACAAATAAAATAAAAGTCAACTTTAAAAAAGATATTATAAATTACCGTTACCGTAATTTATTCAAACAGAAATAAAATAATTCACTTATCTTCATCCAATCCATTTCTCATCCCCGTAACACCCACAGGCAGCAGTTCGCTCATTATTTCTATATCAAAGTTAAGGTTTCGGGCAATATCCAACGCCATAGATAAATCAGGTTTAGAAAGTTTTAATAAAACCTCCCAAGCCTGATAGCCAATATCGGTTTCCAAAGTCGTTTCGGTGTATCGGCACTTATGGAACGGACAGAGCGGATTTAACTCTGAGCATCCGGCACAATAGTTTCGCCCGTCTCCAAAGTGCCATTTGGCTCGGGCGTGGAGGCGTTTTTTTCTGCCGCCAGAATTTCTTGTAATCCGCAATACTGATGGCGGAAATTCTCTGCCACCGCCCAAAAGTTTGAAAACAACTCGTCAATTTTAGCTTCTGTCAACGGCGCCGCTTTATCTTCTTCCGCCTCTAATACTCCCGTCCACTCCAAAATACCGGTAATTCCAAGCCCGATAAGGAGATATTTATCCGCCAACGCCTCACGTTTGACCGGGTTTTCAATATCAAGTTCGTTGAAAACACCAGCTTCTTTATTTGCTTTATAAATTTTCGCTAGTTCCGCCAATTTGCTGTTCATATAGGCTTTTGCTTCATAAAAAACGGCGGAAGTGCAAGGCTTAACCTTAACTTTCACGCCATAACCCAAATCCAGCCAATAAGGCTCTTTTTGTATTTTTAATCTGATCATTTGTTTTTCCCATAAAAAAATCCCTCCAAAATCATCAGAGGGAAAATTTTCGTTGTTTCAATTGATTATTTACAGCAACCACAACAACTTGTTTGCTCGTTAAACCATTTGTTGACTTCTGCTTCTGAAGGAACACCACCGACAAAGGCAACCTTGCCGTCAATCACTACTGCCGGCGTGGACATAACACCATAGGAAATAATCTCGGCAATATCCTCAACTTTTTCTATTTTCCCCTCATAATTATGTTGTTTTGCAATTTTCTCAACAAGCTGCATAACTGTTTTACATTTTGAGCAACCTGTTCCTAAAATTTTAATATCTTTCATTATAATCATCTCCTTACAATAAGTTTAATAAATAACCGGTTGCCATAAATGCAACAAACAAATAGCCAATAAAAATCATTAATAGCTTATAAGTAAACACTTTTTTAAGCATCATTATTTCCGGAAGCGATATTGTTGCAATACTCATAAAAGCCACCAATGCAGTCCCGATAGGCACGCCTTTCATTAAGAGTACCTGAACTAATGGAACAATCCCTGCCTGAGATGCATAAATAGGAATTCCGGCGAAAGCTGCGAAAGGAACAGCCCAAATATTATCAGCTCCCATATATTTTACAAAAAATTCTTGTGGAATGTAGCCATGCATGAATGCCCCGACAACCAAACCGATAAGGATATAAATCGCCAATGACTTTACTGTATCCCAAGCAAAATTATTCGCATATTTAACTAACGCGACCGCCTTTTCTTTAACACTTTTACAACCGCAAACCGATGGTGTCGTTTTCGGTATGTTTAGAGCCAAATATTTTTCAATATTAAATTTATCAGCCAAATACCCGGCCAAAACAGAAATCATCGTTCCGGATATAATATAAATAGTTACAATATAAACGCCATAACTCCCCATGGAAAGTAACATAAAAGCGGCAATTTCGCTAATAAGGGGCGAGCTGATTAAAAAAGCCATACTCACACCAAATGGGACGCCTGCGGCTAAAAATCCCATAAACAATGGAATGGAAGAACAAGAGCAAAACGGCGTGACCACACCTAAAAATACAGCCAAGAAATATCCGCTCCACCGAGATTTACCTGATAGATAATCTCTTACTTTTTCAGGACTGAGTTGCGCTCTGAATAACGAAATAAAAAAGATTAAAACATAAATCAACACAAATATTTTTAAGGAGTCTTCAATAAAAAAGTGTACCGCTTGCCCAAAATGCGTGGTTATGTCTAATCCCATTTTTGCTGTAGCCCAATCGGCAAACCAGGTAAAAATATCTAACATAAACAACCTCCCTCACAACAATCACTCAATAAGAATCTGGTGATTTCTTTAATTAACTGGCAATTCGGTTTATAAAAAATCTGCTTTCCCTGTCGTTCAGAAAAACACAAATTAGCATTAGCCAATAAAGTTAAGTGAAAAGATAGAGTATTTCTCGGAAAATCATTCATTTCTTTGGAAATAGCCGTCGGCGTAATTCCTGTTGCACTATTTCTAACCAAAATCCTAAAAATCTGTAATCGGTTTTCATTGCTTAACGCATCAAAAACAGTTGCGATATTTGTTAAATCACTTGTCATAATATACTCCTTAAAGTGTAATAAAATCCCACAATAATAAAAATACCAGCCGTCATTAAACGAGCATATTTTTCAAAATTTGTCGCCATTTTGAATGTCTTGCTGATTTTTTCCGCACAGAAAGATAATACAAAAGCAAATATTAAGACAGGAAGTCCTGTTCCAATTCCATATAACATAAGCACCAAAGGGTTGCCTTGGCTTTGTATTAAGTTTGAAAAGAAAAATGCAGCACTAACAGGACATAACATCATAGCAAATAAAAATCCAATAGCAAAAGAACCTAAAAATCCGGCTTTATTAAGTTTATCTTGTGTTTTCTCTTTTAATTTAAACGCAGGGATACTGATTTTTATGATGTCGAGCAAGATAATTCCTAAAACAATCATTATCGGACCCGCAATATATTCAATTTTTGTTTGCAAAAAATCAGATACGACAGGGATCATATTTAAAAAATACGATAAAGAAACACCAATAATCGTATAGAAAGCGGTTCTGCCAATCATGTAAAAAACACCATTCAAAAAAACAAAATAAGGCTTCGTCATCTTTCTATTCAAAAATGAAATAGCAGCAATATTTGTTGTTAATGGACAGGGACTGATAGAAGTCAAGATACCTAACCATAAAGCTGTCAAAAGTATTTGCATTATTTTACATCTTTCAGAAAATTTTGCACTTCTGATTGAATATACATCTTAAATTCCTGCTCATTTCCAACATAATTCCAGATTTTATCAAGATTTTTCCATTTTCCGGATTGACTGTCAGATATAACAACAGATTTTGAATAAAGTCCGTAATCTGTCAAAAAATGTTTATTTTCCGGCTCATCAGTATTAACACTCTCAAACATAACAGGAAGATTCTTTACAGCTTCCGATGACCATGTCTCCATTTTACGACAAGTTGCACAACGTACCGAATTGTGAAAATATGATACATTCGTTTCTGCATAGGCTATGGAACTAAACAAACATATTCCTAATAAACTAAAGATAATCTTTTGCATTTTTACCTCTTAATATATTTCTATATTATTAGAAATATAGAATCATTTTTACAATGTCAATATATTTTTTAGTAACTCTCCACATCATTTGTTAGTTTAACCGTCATCATCCGACCGATTTCCTCGTTTTTAGCCCCTTGAAAGTCGTACGAGCACTCAATTCCATTCGGGCCGTCAATCGTTCGCTTTGGTTTCGGTAGATACACTTCGTGGCAGACAATCTCTAATTTTAGGCTGTCTGAGAGCTGATACCCAAGCTCGATATCAACCGGCGTTCCGGCACGAGCTTTGTCCAACAAAATGTTATCACCATATCGGGCGGAAATGCTCCCGGATAAACTGGCGACACCCAAATCAATGGCCTCAACCTTTCCATCATTACGGATTGTCTCAATTTTTTCGAGATTATTGGAATACGTAGCGCTTGCCGCCGTGATATTGGCCAATAACGCGCCATTACTTTTTATAAAACCCTGAAATTGTGAAACTCGGGTGTATTTATAAACCTCAGGGTTGGTATCGATCGCTGTCGTTTCGCCAGATTCTCCTTGCCCGATGAGGTTTAAGGTTACCTGTGCTTCACCCGATCGCTGAAAATTAAAAGCGATACTGTTGGCTCTAACACCCATAAAGCGGATAAATTGCGGCACTTCAGGCAAACCAACCTCCAAAGTATAACTCGGAATAACGATTTTACCACTTTCAAAGCTATGCGTGTAAACACCATCATCCACATCTTCTGTGCTTGGTATTCCAAAGATTGCCTTTAGCCAAACGCCGATATTTCGCATATCAACCGGCACGACCATATCGCCATCCACATTGATTACATCCTGAAACGGTTGTGTCGGATCTCGCCCCAAACCCAAAACATTGGAGGACACGAGATTCTGCTCACTATCAAGCGTTGTCGAGATAAACGGGATTTTACGGTAATTATTAGCGGGCATCTCGCCGTATTCGGTTTCTTCCGCAAGCAATAATTGGGCGTTCCAGCCATAAGCTCTAGCCATTATTTTCTCCTTAATTTAAGTTTGAATTTGACACATATTCCAAAACAAGCGGAATAAGTGCCACTTTAATTGTTAAACCACCATCGATCGGCTGCTCGATAAACTCCGGCGGATCGGCGTGCATATGGTCAATAAGCCCGGATAATGTGACATCAACCATCAGCAAACGTCCGATTTCTTCTAAAATACGATCCAATCGGGCATCATTATCGGCGGCGGATGTTTGCTGAACCACCACTTCTATTTCCGCTCGGTGTTGATAAAGAAAGCATGGTGGAGATAGCAAAATAGTTGGTTCGCCGATATTTCCATCCCGTAAAACGACCAGTCCGCCATCCGGAATTTTAACCGGCATCGATTCATTACGTTTAACTTCTGCCTTTGTTAAAGCGGAAAGTCTTGTAAATAAAGCGTTTAACACTTGTTCTCGTTTACTCATGCCAATTTTCCATTATCAAAGACGGGACTTTTGCCTGCCATGTTGCGCTTTCGCTTTCAAAATTAATGAGTTTCGGCATTTTTACCTGTGGCACAAGCCAAAATGCGATAATTGTTTTTTTACGCTGTTCATGCACAAGAAGAGACACGCCAACCGCACGATAAATAAACCTGAGTCGAACACCTTTGGCTTGTTCATACAGAGCCGGTGTCATTCGTTTATTGCGAATGCGCTTGGGGATAGCCTCTGTTGGAATGGCGAGCCAAAACCCGTTTGGCGAACGAATGACCGAGGAATACTCAAAACCCTCAAGGATTTTCTCGGCCTTGGTGTAAACAACTCCCGCCGCGCTAACGCTGTTTTTGCTTTTAGGGTACACATCACCACGCCAAGTGTTGGCAAGCCTGCCGCCAAGACCGGCGTTTTTAACTTGAGCCCGCAGAGATTGTTTCAAGCCGTTTGTCGCGGTTTTGACGCCATAAGTCACCGCTTTGGCGCAATTCTGATACTCTTTTTCAAGATATTCCTCCAAACTGCCTTCCAATGCCGCTTTCATACGCATATCAAATCACAGCTCCACACCAATTGATGAATATCTCTAACAGGCTCCGAGTGTACGGCATAGGTTTCCTCTGCGGTTTCAATTTTATCGCCGATTTTAAGTTCCGGCGCATCGGAAATCCTTATTCTTGCCCGATGAGTTTCGGAGTGGGCGTTGATAAAACCCACTCCAATCACTTCATCCGGTTCATTTAGGATTATCCGAACACTCCGGTTCTTGAACATCGCCGGTGTTCCCAACCTGTTGAACAGGCTGTCCACCGCCATTTTTATCGGATTTGCCATTGTTGTCTCCGCTCAATTGAGGTGTTGGCTTTTTCAAACCCTCGGCAAAACCAAGGGCAATAAGCCGTTTTGCTTCGTTTTCACTAATGTCGCAAACCGTATTCGGAGCGACCTGTTTGCCTTTACCAACCACCAATGTGATTAACGCCTTGATTTTCATGTCGCCCCCATTAACCAATGGTTACACACATGGAAGCGTTCGGTCGATAAGGAACGACCAACGGCGCGGATTGCAACAGCAACCAACGCACGCTCGGATCTTCCTCAATCCAAGACTTGGTAAAGTAGCGTTGCGCCGTCCAGTTGGCTTTTTCATCGTGGATCGCGCCATAACATCTCGTTCCTTCCAAACCCTCGCGAGAACCCAAAATAACGGTCTTTTCCGGCAACAGTTTGCAGGTCGCGCCTTTGTCGTCAACATAGGTGTCGTTATAAATCCAAATCGCAAAATCACCGATGGAACCGGCATAGCGGGCTTTTTCGTTTTCGCTGATAATCTGCGGATCAATGTTGATGGTGTTGTTTGTGCCACGGCGAATGTCCAAATATTTCTGAACAGTCGTGTTAGAACGGAAGATTTTCCACGCTTGCGGGTCCATAACCACGGTTTTTGCAACAACACCGGACTTGTCTTGCAAGGTAATCGCCCAATCTTCCAAATCGTCAACCGGATTAACACCGGAACTATCCCAAGTCGCCGATCCGCTCAAGGCTTTCGTTAATTCGGCGTCACGGCCAAAATCAACCGTTTGAGCCGGATAACCGTCTCCGGACACGATAACCTTGCCAGTTCTTAAGATTTCCGCCGCCATCACTTCTTCACGGCGTGTCAAATTATCCAGCTGGTCTTTCAAATGGGTGGCGAGCGCGCGTTCATAACGCTGGGCCGGAGACAAGGAACCGCCAATAATCTCGCCGGCCATGCGTTTATACGGAATATTCGCGTCAAATCGACGTTTATCCTTAACATACGCCGGTTTGAATGATTTGGTCTGATAACCGCCGCCATCAACAACTTTGCCCGGCAACAGCGGAGACACAAACGGCGAAATGCGTGGTTTGCTGTCGGTTACATCAAAAAAGATTTCCTCTTTATCAGAGGTTTGAACATTCGGAAAGAATGTGTCGAGTAAAAAAGAAGGCGGAGTATGCAACCGCTCCACCACTTTCGCTAAAACTTGAGTAGAATAAATATCCATTTATTTACCTTTCATTAATAAGTCTGATTAGTTTTTACAAAAATGCTCTTGGCTCTCAGCTTGGCAATCAAAGTGTCAATATCAGCGTTAGCTTTGAGGGCGGCTTTATTAAACTCGCCGGTCAAATACACCACCGCTTGCTTGTCTTCCTCAGAAGCATCGACATTTTCAGCCAAAACAGCTTCCGGAGTGGCAGTGCTGATAGTCATTTTGCCGTCAACAAGCCCACCCGACTTAAATCCTAAAACCGTGCCGCGTTCAAATTTGCCACCTGAAATGGTCGCTAAAACCGCCACTCTCGGAAACTCTCCCGCAAAAAGGTTATCCGCTGTTGTTGATCCTTGATCCGTAAATCCTTGTGCTGTCATGTCTTACTCCCTAACAAAAGAGGCGATACGCTGAGCGACCGCCTCGGGTGTTTCATCCATTGGTTCAATAGATGGCGAAATATCTGGATTTTTAACTGTCGCCATCGCTTTTTCAAAGTCCGTTGTTTTGGCGGAACTTGGAATAGTGTCCAATATTTCCAAAATATCGGTTGCATCCAAATCTGTCTTAGCCAAAAGAATTTGCGCTGTAGCTTCCTTTCCTTTGGAAATGTCGGCGGCAAAAACTTTGGCCATGCGCTCCCGTTCTGTCTGCCGAATTTCCTCGGCATTAATATTTATTGTGTCATTCATGAATGTTTTCTCCTTATTAAAGTCTGCGATTATTCCCTCGAAAGAGGCTAAACCGTCCGCCAGACCGGAACGAACGGCTGATTTTCCGACTGAAACATCGCCGGCGCCAAAGTTATTAACGACATCTTCTTTGCTAATTCCCCGATTGCGCGCCACTTTGGCGATAAACACCTCAGCCAGTTCGTCAACTCTGGCTTGAATCTTGGCTTTGCCTTCTTCGGTGTTGATATTCGGCCGTTTATTAGGACTTTGCGAAGACACAATCTCTATTGTTTTATCCTCGTCATCTTTTTCAAAAATGGAAACGACACCGATAGAACCCAAAATAGCTGTATCCGCCGCCAAAATCTTGTCACAAGCCGAGGCAATCCAATAAGCACCAGAACAACAAGCTCCTGAAGCGTACGCGATAATGGGCTTTGTGCCTCGTGCCTGATAAATCATATCAGAGAGCTCAGAACAACCGTTTACCTCACCGCCGGGACTGTCAATATCAAGCAAAATTCCTTTAATATTAGGGTTTTGCACCGCTTTATTAAAGTCTTGTGCCAGTAATTCGTAAGAAGTAGCCCCGCAAATCCGTGTCATTAAATTGGCATACCGAAACAAAGGCCCGGACACCTTAATAACAGCAACGCCGTCTCTGATTGAGGCGGCATTTGTGTCTTTCATATCTTTGCCCATCTCTCGGGCTATGGCGTCACAAGTTTTGCGATTTTCCCTCGCTATCTCCGCCATCGTTCCCATCATCTCGGGTGTTATCGCCCAGATTGTTTTGTTGAGTATTTTCATTTATCAATCCCATTTCCCTAAGTTTATTTTTCTCTCTCACCCGCTGTTCAACGACTTCTTCCCAATCCAACCCTTGAGAGGCGCACTCGTTTTCAAGGGTTGAAAGCCCAATCTCCATGCGAAGTTGACAGGCTTGCGCCTCTTTGACCGGATCAACCCAACCGCGCCCCGGTCCAATCCATTTGCAACGGGTGTAAGCGTAGCGATTTGCATAAAAATCAGGCGCGTCCACCAAACCCTTGTTGACCATTTCCTCAAGCCATAGCTCATAAACAGGCGTTGCCCAATAATCCGCCAGCCATTGCCGCCGTCCATTAAAATACCGCCACGCCTCCAAAAGTGCCGACCTTGCCGAAGAGTAGTTGGTTTTGGAAAAGTCCTTTAACAGCAATTCGTACGGAATATTTAATCCTGTGCCGATGTGCCGAAGCAGATTCTCCACAAAACTTCCGTATGCTGAATTCGGACGAGATGGCGTAAACGGTGCGACCTTGTCCCCGGGGAAGATTGGGATGATGGAGCCGCCCTCAAGCTTAACCTGCCAGTCTTTCTTGGCGTTCAGGTAATCATCGCTTGAACCGCCAAACAGCTCGTTAAGTTCTTCACCGCCCATCGGTGTTTCAATAAAAGCGGCAATCATCGCGTTGACAATAGCGGCTTGAAGTTCCGACCGCTCATAGTGGTCAAGCATCTTAAACATCGGCATAATCGAGGAAAGAATGGGCTTGCCTCTCGTTTGCCCGATACGGTTGATGTCATGAACGTGCAAAATCCGCCGTCTGCCAAATGATGTAAACGCCGAAACACGTTCCCATTGCAAGCTTGACGACCAATAATCGCCCGGATGTTCTTTTAAAATATGGTAGGCAATCGGCGCGCCAAACTTGTCAATCTCGACACCACCGCGCAACGTTTTTGTATCGGTGTTGTTGTTCGGATTGGAAAGTCTGTCCGGCTCAACAAGCTGGATGGCGGTCGCAACCGCACGTTCAGGCAACCATAAAACCAATGCCAACGCTTCGCCGTTAATCAGGCAAGATTTGAAAATCTGTGTCGTTAATCCGTGAAAATTAAGATTTTTGCTTGCGTCACAGTTAAACGTCTCCGCCCAACTCCGCCATAAGCCCTCAACTTTGGCTTGCCATTCTTCTTCCCATTCTTTGGTTTTGCCCAAAAGCTTATAGTCGGGCTTGGCAGATAGGCGAAACCCTGTGCCGACAATATTATCGGTAAGCGTTTGCATCGCTCCGCTGGCAATTCCGTGATTGCGGGACAAATCCCGAGATCGAGCCACCATCGTTGAGAGTTCGGGCAGCAAGTCGCTATCCGCCGAACCGCGTCCCGGTTGCCACGAGGCAATCTCTCGCAACGTCTGCGATGCCGCTTTATGTGATGTGTCTGTCATTAAAATGCTACCCTCATAATCCGTCTTCTTCCGACACTTGTTCCCTCAGCCGCCGCAATCTGCGACTTTAAGCTTGAGATATAGGCTTCCAATGCGGTTCGGCTCGTTTGATTATAAGTAACCGAGCCGAAATTCCCCACGTTGACCGCGACTTCTTTTGTCCCGGTCAATAATTGGTGGTACGCGTCTTCGGCCTCAATAAGTCTGATTTTTAGTGTTTTGATATCTACAGCCACGGATCATTTACCTTTGTTTGTTGTAGTTGGATAAAACGCGCCGGTTTCTTCTTCGGCTTAACCTCCGGAGAGGATGGAATAAGGGCTTCTAACTCTTGCCAACCTTTCTCGCTCATTCGGTCTAAACCGTAAATAGCCGCGCCGGCACGGGCGTAAACTCGGCAATCCAACGCTTCGTTACGGCGCAAAGGGTCTTTCTCCCAAACTGATTTCGGATAACCATTGCTGATTTTGATAACTTGTCGTTCCGAAGTCAGTTGTTTGAAATATTCCTCGGCATATTGTGGAAAGTGGCATTGTCCGAAACAAGACGCATCCTCGCCGACACGCTCCATTTTAAGCCACCGATACAATTCGGTTTTAATGACGGGACCGGAAATGTTCCAAACTTTTAAGCCTTTCTTTTTCGTGTCGGCTTTGGATGTTGACAGGAGCATCGCCGTATCGCGGCTTTGTCCCTTAATAGCCACCACCGTGCGCGGTTGGCTCGCTTTTGCGCCGCCACCGCCCCAAACCGCTTGGCTGAACTGCCGCACAAACGAATAAACATCTTGTGTCGCATAACCTGAGTCCACGCACATCACCCGTATCGGCAGCGTGATGCCGCTTTCATGCGGATAATCCCGATTAAGCACGTTTTCCAACTGTTTCCACACTTCGGGTTTGGCGGTGTCGCCATCAAGCACGAAATATTCCACCGACCAACTTTGTTTATTGCGTCCCCAAGCCACAACCTCGCACTCAATACGGTCTTTCTGAATATCCACGCCAGCGGTTAAGAATAATCCGCCCATCGGAATTGTGCCAATCGGGTATGTTTCGCGCTTTTCATATAAGCGTTGCCATTCGGGCGCATCGCTTTCCGCCTCGTAAGTTTCGCCTAAGATAGTGTTGCGAAACCCTTGCGTTAAGCTAGGGTTCGTTTTGGTTTTCTCAAAAATATCAACGCACTCTTTCCATGAGAGCCACCCCACAGGGGAGTAAAGCGAGGAAAGATGGTATCCCGCCGTCAGGCCATCGCTTGGCGCGGTCGCCTGCCAATGACCGTTCGCCAACATCTGGGTTTTGTAATGTTCGCCAATCAGTTTGCCGCAATGAACGCACTCGTACGCCATATTTCCATCTTCGGCACGGATTTGCGCCCATTCCAATTTTTGAAACCCACCGCAATAAGGGCACGGCACAAAATAATACCGCTTGTCGGAGTTCTCAAACTCACGCTCAATGTTTGACAAGCCTTTAATAGTCGGCGTGGAAACAAGAAATATTTTCTTGCGCTTGCTGAATGTCGCTGTGCGTCGTTCCGCCAGCAAAATCGGATCGCCTTCGCCATCAATATCCTGCGGGTAGCCGTCAATCTCGTCCATAAACAAATAACGCGCCGGCATGGAACGTAATCCCACCGCCGAATTTGCTCCCGTCATCACCAAAACACCGCCCTGAAAGTCCTTAGAAAGCATAGTGTTGCCTTTGTCTCTTGCGCGCGGCGAGCTAACAATACCTTTTAACGCCGGACAATCCTCGATCAGCGGATCAATGCGTTGTCTGGAGTTTCTTTTGGCCATCTCGACCGTTGGCGACACCGCCATAATCGGACCCGGTGCTTTATGCATAATGTAGCCGAGCCAATTGTTGCCGCACTCGGTGCCGCCGATTTGCGCACCCTTCATAAAAACAACTTTTTGAATTGGGCTTTTAGGCGACAAACAATCCATAATCTCCCGCAAATAAGGCGTGCGAGCTGTCCGCCATCGTCCCGGTTCGGAAGCCGATTTTGAAGACAACACCCGATACTCGTCCGCCCAGTCGGAAACCGACATGTAGCTGTCCGGCTCAACGCCTTTGAAAAACTCATCCTCAATATAGCTTGCCGCCTCAAAGTTCTCGGTCAAGGAGGTCTCTGCTTTCGGATAGAAGTTTTCGGACATATTCATCAAGCACCGTTATTGTTTTGTGTTCATCGGTCTCCAATTCCGCCGCAATCAAAGCACCATAGCGTGTCGGAAACGAAATAAACAAATCCCGTAGCGAGCGGCCGAGGTTAAACGCGTGCGTTCCTGCCTTTTTGCGGTCAATTGTTTCTCCTGTTATCATTTTGAGTTTGGCTTTGGCAAGCATCGCCCGATAATAAATATCTGCGGTTTTGGCTTGCTGAAAACTGGACATTCCCGCTTTGGAAGGCTCGGTTGCTCCCTCAAAAAGCGGATCGGCTTTGCGGCTTTTAGCGGGATCGGTGTTCATAAACCATTCTTTGTTGGCCTCATCAACGTCAATCTTACCATCCGGCGTCTTATGGATACGCCCCGAACTAATCGCCGTCTGCACTGCGTTCAGCCGCACACCACGCATTCTGGCATATTCCCGAAGTGATACTTTTTGCCCCATTTATTTTCCTTAAATTGCAATAATTGACTGGACTTCCAAGCTTTTCCAAGCATTCATTGACTTGTAAATTAACAATTAATGAAAGGATATCACAATGACGACATCAAAAAAGAAAACCACAAAAAGCAAATCAAAGGCTAAATCTAAAAAAATTGTAACTCCCCAAACTGTGGAAACGCCGACAGTTTCCGAAACAACAATAATTCCGGACGTTATTATTGAAGCTCAAGATAGTCCCGAAACCACGGTTACACCATTAAAAGTCAATAAGACCGAAAAAATGGTCGAGTTGTTAACCCGTGAAAACGGCGCAACACTTGAAGAACTGGCGAAAGCCACAGGATGGCTTGTCAATTCGGTCAGGGGCGCGTTATCCGCCTATGCGAAAAAGCATAAGGAATACACACTATTTAGCGAAAAAGATCAGGGAATTAGAAAATACCGTCTATCACCTCTGCTAA